>Ga0187892_10000094_pt1 | contig 203288 bp, 172 predicted proteins | sample MA1701073metaG_FD_139345 | JGI IMG/M metagenome (GOLD analysis project Ga0187892, IMG submission 139345) | Bio-ooze microbial communities from a basaltic lava cave in the Kipuka Kanohina Cave System on the Island of Hawaii, USA - MA170107-3 metaG ... | reverse complement strand
CGGTATGGGTGAAGAGGGCGGGGGGCCGATCTAACGCACCAGCTCAAAGGCTTCAGGCCACTTCGGCCTCCCCGGAGTTGCCGTGAAGTCTACTCACGACCCCTCAAACGTCAAGGTACAAGGCCCCTTTCCTCGCAGCGGGATTGCTGCACGCTGCGACTTAGTGAACGTGTCCTGCTGGTTATGCGCCAGGTGGCCATGACCCTGGAGTGGGCTGGCTTGACGAGGCCCTGGAGGTCTGCATGACGAGGCGGATTTACTGCACGCAAGCCCACCTAAGAAGCATTAGATACGGCGGCAAAGCCTTCCGATGTGGACCAAGTCTGAAGCGAACAAGAAGACAACCCTGAGCTTACTCTTCTCGGAACCGTTTCGCAATTCATTGGGGCAAGACTCGCGGGCCCCGCAGTCGAGTTGGCTCGCTTGACAACCTAAAATCTATTAACTATAGTCTCGCTCGGCTGCGATTGACTTGAGTCAATCCTCTCCTTCAGCGTGCTCACCGTTCGGGGTGGGCACTTTTTTTTGAGACGCAGTTTCCCCATTCTCAGATAAAGCCGACGTAGCTCAGTTGGTAGAGCAGCCGATTCGTAATCGGCAGGTCACCGGTTCAAGTCCGGTCGTCGGCTCCATTCGATGAATGACCAACGAGGCGGATGCTTTCCGGAGGCCATGAGCGTGATGCCCTCCGAGGTTCGGTCACATTCCTGCATGCACAAGCCTATGCAGCAAAGCCAACCTGGTGCACCCCACGATGAGGTTTATGAACTCTGATACAACGACCTCGCTTCGGTACGACTGGAGTCACGGTGAGGTGGAAGCTGTCTACACCCTGCCGGTTCCGGAGCTCCTTTTCCAGGCACAGGCTTTGCACCGCCAGTTCCACTCGCCCAGGGAAGTTCAGGGCTGTGCGCTTCTCAGCATCAAGACTGGAGGCTGCCCGGAGGACTGTGCTTACTGCCCACAGTCTGCCCACTACGACGCTGGACTCGAGAAGGTCTCCTTGATGACCGTCTCTGAAGCACTCGCTACCGCCGCTCGTGCTCGTCAGCAGGGGGCAACCCGGTTTTGCATGGGAGCGGCTTGGCGCAGTGCCCCTGCAGGAGGAGAGTTTGATAGAGTTCTGGACATGGTTCGCGGTGTCCGGGCGCTGGGAATGGAGGCCTGCTGCACGTTGGGAATGTTGAACCGCGAACAGGCTCAGGCGCTGGCCGAGGCTGGCCTGACCGCTTATAACCATAACCTCGATACGTCGCCCGAGTTTTACGGTCAAATCATCACGACTCGAACTTACCAGGACAGACTTGAAACGCTGGCCCAAGTTCGCGGCGCCGGAATCTCAGTGTGTTGCGGCGGGATTATCGGAATGGGGGAGAGTCGGTCGGACCGTGTCGGTCTCCTTCGACAGTTGGCCGTACAGCACCCGCATCCGGAGAGCGTCCCGATCAATTTACTTGTGAAGGTTGAGGGGACACCTTTGAGCAGGTCACAGAGCGTTGAGCCTCTGGAAATGGTTCGCATGATCGCGACAGCCCGCATCCTGATGCCCGCATCCATGGTCCGCCTGAGCGCAGGTCGTCTCTCGATGTCTGATGAAAGCCAAGTGCTCTGTTTTGTGGCCGGGGCAAACTCGATCTTTATGGGAGACAGGCTGCTGACGACCCCGAACCCCGATATCGGTCACGACAAGAAACTGTTGGAGAGCATGGGAATGCGACTGAGGGGCCAAGCGGCACTCGAGACCGTGAATGCAAAGCGGTAAGGAATGGCAGGTGCTTGCGCGGAGGAGTGAGTCGTGTGGTGGGTAAGAAGGAGAAAACGCGGACAACACTGCTCAGCCGCGACGCTCCTTGGCAACTGAAGGCTTTGCGACCTTTGTTTCCGTCCTGGATTCTCTGCTGGCCGAAGCATTCTTGCTGAAGATTTCCTCGAAAATGGCCGCCTCTTCCGGATTCTCCCAGTTGTTGATTAGCGCGCCACTCTCTTCTTTGGAGAAGACCAGCCGGCTTTCCGTCTCATCGAAATCCACCGCTACCAGATCGCCCAAAGAAATCTGGTTGGTTGCTACCAGATTCGACAGCGGATAGACAAGATACCGCTCCAGTGCCCTCTTCAGGTGACGAGCGCCGTACTTCAAGTCCGTTCCTTCTTTCAGCAAGAACTCCTTTGCCTTCGGTGTGCACTTGAACACGAACTTCCCTTCACCTCGGGAGTTCAGAATGCGGTCCTGGACCATTCCCAATTCGATTTCGAGGATCCGCTGAAGGTGTTGAGCCTGAAGAGTCTGGAACACCACGACCTTATCGATGCGGTTCATGAACTCAGGCGAAAACTTTCGCTTGGAGGCTTCCAGTGCAGTCTTATAGATCTTGTTATCCAGCTCCGTCTCTTGGGAAGTTGAAGCTGAGGCGGGCGCAAATCCCATTCCCCCGGAAATGAACTCACTCATTTCCGCCGCGCCCAGGTTACTGGTCATAAACAAAATGGCCCGGCTTAAATCGACGCGGCGATTGTCACCCAGCGTCAGCGTCGCCTTGTCCAGTATGCCCAAAAGCAACTGCCAGAGAGCATCATTGGCCTTCTCTATTTCGTCAAACAACAGGAAGGTCAACTTCAACTTGTCGGTATGATACTGATCGACGGCTTCCTGAGTCAGCAGTGGCGGCGTTTCACGGTGCCCGAGATACCCCGGAGGCGAGCCGATCAGCTTCGCTATCTCGTGGCTGTGCTGAAACTCGGCACAGTCGATCTTTAGGACTGCTTTTGAATCTCCAAACAGAATTTCGGCACCAGCCTCAACAACGCGGGTTTTTCCAGAGCCAGTGGGCCCAAGGAATAGCAGGTTGCCAACAGGCCTGCCGGCTGGAGCCATCCCCGACAAATAGATTTGGTAAAGGCTAGAAAGTTTGCGAACTGCCCTGTCCTGTCCGACAACCTTGCCAAAGAGTTTGTTCTCGAACTCTTGGGCTTCAAAGCTCTTTATTGTCGGATCCAACAGAATGCGTTCGCTCATCTCGTCTCACCTAGCCCTGAAGGCGGATCCAAACAGGTCCTGCTCCACCAGCCAAAACAACATCCTGAATTATCGGTTCGTGAAACTTTTTCTTTAGCCAGCCAGGACAACTCTCGAAGAAATCCAGTCAGCCATTGGACCGGCAGACTGCTTGTCTCAGTCTGTTTGCCTTTCATCTTAACACTTTCCAACAGGTGCAAAACAACGTTCTCCAGCCAGTTCACGGAAGAGTCTGGTGCAAGAATCTTTCTACCTTTCTGTCCGACTCATCGGGCTGAAAGAAGCGACGGTGACCTCGAGTTAATTAACCTTGCCAAAATTTCATGAGCGGGCTTGATTTGTGAACTAGAAGTGTGCAACATTCTGCCAGATTATCCAATTCTCTAATCCACTGTAACGGGAAACTGGTTGGCCGCGAGCGCATCTGCCATTTGAGCGATTGCCAACGTGATCCCAGCTCGGCTTCCCGTCCCTCACCGAAAGGAGCTTCCAATGAAGAAGCACATCTCTCTGGTGCTCACAATCGTCGCTGGCCTCTGCCTGTCGCTCGCCGCCACAGCTACGGCTCACCCACAAGACAAACCATCAAAAGGCAAGGCTACCGATGCGGCTGCAAAGTCTGCGGCAAAGCATCCCGACAAGCCAGTCGACATCAACAATGCCACGGAGAAGGAACTCACGACCCTTCCTGGAGTCGGACCGAAAACAGCGAAGGAAATCGTCGCAGGCCGACCTTTCAAAACCGTGGAAGATCTAAAGAAGGTTAAGGGGATTGGCGACAAGACCTTTGCCGCCATGAAAGTTCACCTTGTGTGCAACCCGCCAAAGAAGTAGTCGGGATCTGAAGCTGAGACAGGGAGGCTGCATCCGACCTCCGTTCCCCAAGGTGCCGGATTTCGGAAGGCGCCTCCCCTCTCGAAGGGCACTACTCTGCTCAAGGCTTGGCAGGCTCCAAAGAAACCTCCGTCGTATCAAGTTTTCCTTTTTCGAGCGCGATGCCAAACACCATGAGTTCCAGCTCCCGCTGGCCGGAATTCTCCAGGCCGTGAGCTTCGTGTAGTCGAATTGGCAAGGCGTCTCCTGCAGCGAGGTCAGATACCTCGCCATCAAGAACAGCCCGTCCTGTTCCCGAGATGACGTAATAGATTTCTTCCTGCAGATCATGCCGATGGTAACCCAGTGAACTGCCCGCAGGAACAACGATATGGTCCACGTAGCCCCAGTTGGTTCGGAACACCTCGGGTCCCAAAGCGCGTCGGTAGCCGACGCTTCCCTTCCCTCCATACAAGGCGGACACTGGCTTCAATAAAGATCTATCCAGATTCATGTTGATGAAAACGGGCCTCAGATCAAGAACCGCGCCAACACGATCGTCTCCCAGGTCAAACGCATCATAACGTCCGCGAACGGAACCCACGGCGATGTTCATCCATTGAGTAGGAGAGTCGGTAGGATTATAGATCCCATGAGAGCTGCCCATGCGGCAAGGTGCTCCGGCAGGGCCGCTGAGTTCCGCTGTCCGCCCGTCGATCGTAAACTGTGCCTTGTTGTCGAAGATCACGAACATCTCCTCCATCTGATTGTGAAAGTGATGTCCAATGCCCGACTTCGGCTGCAGTACTCCGCGGTGGAGGAAAATCAGATTGACATTGAAATCCTGTGGTCCCAGCAGACCGGCAAAGCTCAGCGTCCCAGCGCCGCCGTGGACTTTGGGAATGTCGCGGTACTTCGATGGGTCAGAACGAACGATTCGCTCCTTCAATGACACTCGGCCGGCAGGAAGCTGTCCGCTCAGATTGATGGCACTGAGGGATACAACGCAACAACTAAAGAGGGCAATAACAGCATGACGCGACTTTGCAAGGATCATAGGGTCCTCCTGGGAATTCTAGAGGGCAAGGTGAAGTTGGCGGGAGTGCTGATGTCTACGACCTGACTTCAGCACTCTTTGCCACAACGCTATTCTTCCTCAGACGGGCATGCATTTTAGCTTTTGTGGACGATATGAATCATGGCGTTATGGGAGCAAATGTGGACACGCGTTCTCTCGCCAGCAAATGGCGTGACTTCCTCTCAGGGGCCAGACGTCTGTTTCCCAGAAGCGAGAGGCTGTTTCCGCCAACTCAGAATCCTCAATTGGGCCTCTTCGATGCTAATCTCCTTGCGACGAACCTTTTTTTCCAGATCTTCTTTCACTCGACGTTTTAGCCGTCCCTCTTCCTTCGACAGCACCTCGATGTTGGCATAGGCGTTCGACCCACCCAGAGAAATAGGGACTCGGTACTCGGCAATGTAATTTTTCCACTGGTCGCGTGGAACCTGATAGTCCTCGAGAACGGCCTTCCGTTCTGCGCGGTCTGGTTTCTTCTTCTCTCTCGTGAACAACACGCCTCCGCCTCTGCCAGGTGATGCATTCTTATAGGGATTCTTAGACTTCTCAGCAACAGAGGCTGGCGCAAGCAAACACACGAGAAGGCTCGGCACTAGCAGCGTTCTCAGACAACTTCGGAACACCTTCTCGAGCAAAGACGAGTTACCTGCCGCGAATCGTATCAGCATCTTCTGTCCCGATACAGCGCACGGAATATCCGCCGTCGTTATTCAATACGCAGCCAGTAATCATGGCGGCTTCGTCTGACGCAAGAAAGGCGATTACGTTGGCTGCGTCCTCTGGGGTTTGGTATCTTCCCATGGCCAGGCGGGCAGCCTTTTCCTTCAACCAGTTTTCGTCTCTTCCTTCTTCGCTTTGAATTCGGATCTCTGTTGCAGAGAGCACCCAGCCAGGAATGACATAGTTCACACGAATCCTGTCCTTGGGGTTCCCCAGGGCCACCGCAAGGTTCCGGGTCAGGGTGAGCAGGCCGCCCTTTGACACTGAATAAGCGACGAGGTTTCCAGCCCCGCCTAGGCCGTGAACCGATCCCACATTGATGATGCTACCTCCACCCTGGCGTCGCATTTCTGGAACTGAGTATTTGCAAAGGAAGAACGGGCCTTTTAGGTTGATGCTGATGATCTCTTCCCAGAGATCTTCTGTTGTTTCTTCGAGACGAGCGCGTGGATAGATACCTGCATTATTGACCAGCACGTCCAGCCCGCCAAAGACCTCAACCGTTTTCTGCACTGCCACTTGGCAGGCTCTTTCACGGCGGACATCAACCGGTTGAAAGACAGCCTTGCCGCCTTGACTCCGGATCGTTGCGGCTGTGTCGGCTCCCTCACTTCCTTCGAGATCGGCGACCACCACGCTGGCGCCTTCTGCCGCCAGGCGGAAACTGCAACCGCGGCCGATGCCCGAGCCTCCTCCGGTCACTAGCGCGACTTTTCCGTGCAAACGCTGCACCTTCGTTTGTCACCTCAAATGGTCTCTATCGGTTCGATTCTGGTAACAATCAGCCGACTACCTTCCGTGAAGAAGTGGAACCGCAGTCCGCACACAGTGCAGCAGAGAATGTCATGGGCTTCCGATTCGACGCTGATTACCGCAGAGCAACCCAACAGGTCACAATGCACGCAAAGACGCAAGGAATCTGAACGCTGCTCAGGTTGTTGAGGCGAAAACGATAAAGTCATGCAGGTCCATCACCTCGATGCCTTCGCGGCACGACCTTCCGCGGAAAGCCTGGATGGATTAGGGTCGGGGGTCTTCTTTCAAGGCTTTCAGAATCGAGGTCAAGGCCTCGATCAACTCCGCCTTTTCCACCTTGCTCTTGGAAAACTTCAGATCGAGAGAAAACTCTTTGCTGGGGGGACGAAAACGAAAGACGTAGCTCTGTGGTCTGGGGCTGGCGCCCTGCAGTCGCTCTTTCCTGGCCTCGTCGCGCGAAACCTCTCCCTGAGAAAAACGTTTTACCAGTTCGATCATTTTCTCACGTTTAGGCTGCCGGACGATCTGGAGCAACATCGATTTGCTGACGACATTCGACTGTCGGCACAGTTCTTTGACATCTTCAGGAAGTGTGCCGATGCTGAGTGTTTCGGTTACTGAAGAGCGCGCCTTGCTGATCCTTTTGGCGATCTGTTCGTGGGTGTATCCGAAGCGGTCGATGAGCGACTGCAGCCCTTCGGCTTCCTCGAACGCCGTCAGATCCTTCCGTTGCAGGTTTTCAATCAGAGCGATCTCGGCGACCTCAGCGTCATCAACGTCCTTCTCGATGCAGGGCACCTCTTTCAGGCCGGCGGCGAGACTGGCCCGGTAGCGCCGCTCGCCCGAGATGATCATAAACTTGTCATTCTCTCGCGAATGGCGAACCAGGATAGGCTCCAAAACGCCCTTCTCCATGATGGACGCCGTCAAATCGCTCAAGTCGCCGACGATCTGGCGGGGCTGCTCCGGATTGACTTCCAGCCGGTCGATGGGAATCATCCGTCCGACTGGCGCGCCACTTCGGGAGCTCAATTCATCCACATAATGGAAGTCGTGACGCATTTTCAGGGTAACAGGAAGCCCTGCTTTTTTAGACACGGTTCAATACCTCATCCGAGAGTTTGAAATATTCGATGGCGCCGGTCGAGTGCGGCGCAAAGGAGAAAATCGCTTCCTTGTACGCGGGACTCTCTTCGAGCCGCACATTCTTGGAGATCACGGTCCTGAACACCTTGGCGCCAAAAACAGTCTTGATCTGCTTGTAAATGTCCTTCGCCAGGACCGTGCGCTTATCGTGCAGGGTAATCAGGACTCCAAGTACCTTCAAGTTGGGATTCGGTCGCGCCTTCACACGCTCGACTGTTTCCAGCAAGTCGTCGGTTCCTTCCAGGGCAAAATACGAAGACTGGATTGGGATCAGCAGATGGCTGCAGGCAACCAGCGCATTGACAGTGATCAATCCCAGAGTCGGCGGCGTATCGATCACAATCACATCATAGTCCCCGCGCACAGCGTCCAGTTTGTCTTTCAGCCGAAAAGGGGCGTCAAACTCCCCCACTAGATTGCTTTCCAGCTTTGCCAAAGCGATCTTCGCCGGGGCCACATCCAGATGGAGAACCGAAGTGTGCCGGATAACATCGCCGAAGCCGCATTTAGCATCTGTCAGCACGTCGTAGACGCTTTTGTCCAGGTTGTGTGTATCAAGAAATGTGATGGAGCTGTTGGACTGTGGATCAAGATCCAAGAGCAGCGTCTTCTTCCCTTTCTTGGCGAATGCAGCCGCCAAGTTGATCGCAGTTGTAGTCTTTCCAACGCCGCCCTTTTGGTTAGCAATGGTCAGGATCATTCAGGTCTTGCTCTCGACGGCAAACGGTCAGAAGAAAAGGTGAGGAGAAACACACTGGGGCGCTGTACTTCCAGCGGCCGGTTTGGCTACATCTTGTACTTTCCCAGGTCATCGTCGTTCAGGTTCTCCAGCCAACGCTTTAGTTCATCCTCGTTCAACTTCTCTTGTTTCGCTGAAGAGGACTTGGAAGTCTTGATAACCTCCTCGTCTACGAAGATTGGAGAATCCATGCGCAGGGCCAACGCCAGGGCGTCACTGGGACGTGAGTCAATAGAAATCAGCCGGCCCTCGCGTTCCAGCCAGATGATGGCGTAGAAGGTGTCATCCTTCAGCTGATTGACCACGACCTTATGCACAGTACATTCCAGCCCTGTAAGGACATTCTTGATCAGGTCGTGGGTCATGGGCCGAGGTGTTGTAATCTTCTCAATTTCGAGCGCGATCGCATTGGCTTCATACACTCCGACCCAGATCGGAAGCAGAGTGTTGCCTTCAGTCCCCTTCAGAATGATGATGGGAACATTGGTCACCGGATCCATCATCAAGCCGCGGATTTTCATCTCGATTTCCAAGGGTCACCTCAATTCCATTTGTCAGTCAATCCCGCAGTTGTGCGCCGCAGCGAGTCTAGCAAAAACAACGACGCCCAACAACGAGCCCAAAAACGCGATCCTCAAGGGTTCTTGTCCACTGGAAGTCTCACCTCATATGAGCTCACCGGCGAGGCTGTTGGGGAAATAGTGCGTCACACGCACGTTGGCAAACTGACCTAGAAGTTCTGGAAAGCCCGCAAAGTTTACGATCTTGTTTTGCGAAGTGCGTCCCATGAGCTCGTCCGGTGACTTCTGACTCTTACCTTCAACCAGAACCTCAAAGTCGCTGCCAACAAGGGAAGCATTCCGGCTCAGCTGGATCTTCCGCTGAAATTCCTGGAGCACTGAAAGGCGGCGACTCTTCTCTTCTTCCGGAATACTATCACCAAATGAAAACGCTTCTGTGCCTGGACGCGCCGAATATTTGAAGGAAAAAATCTGGTCGTAGCGCACCTGTTCCATCAGCAACAGGGTCTCCTCAAAGTTTTCCTGGGTCTCGCCGGGAAAGCCGACGATGATGTCGGTCGAAATCGCAATCTCACGCTTCGCCGCTCTGATGAAAGCCACGCGCTCCAGATACTCGTCGCACGTGTAGTCGCGCTTCATCCTCCTCAGCACCGCAGTTGAACCCGACTGAACCGGGAGGTGAACCTGGTTGCAGACGCCAGGGTTGCTTTCGATCACTTCCACAATGTCCCGATGAAAGTCACTGGGGTGTGGCGAAGTGAAGCGAACGCGGCGAACTCCCGAAATCCCTGCGACTTGCTTCAGCAGTTCAGCGAACGACGGAATGATGCCCGATGGGTCCCGCCAGGAATTCACTGTTTGTCCCAGCAGCATAACTTCCTGGTAACCCTCTGAGGCAAGCTGCCGGACCTCCGACAGAACATGGTCGCCCGAACGGCTGCGTTCTGGCCCACGCGTGTAAGGCACAACACAAAACGCGCAGAAGCGATTGCATCCCTCTATGATCGTGACAAATGCCTTGTACGGATGTTCTCTGTGCTGGGCGTAGGTCTCAAACAGCCGGTCGGTATCCTGTGAGACGTCGATCACGTGCGGCACTCCACGCTCGACCTGCTCAATCAGCCGGGGAATAAACGAATAGCTGCTCGAGCCCACGACAAGGTCTACATTGGGGGCCTTCTCGAATATCTTCTGCCCTTCCATCTGAGCCATGCAGCCCAGCAGTCCCACCTTGGCGCCAGGCTTGGTCCCATAGGTCTTTTGCAATGACCCGAGTCGTGAAAAGACTTTCTGGTTCGCCTTCTCCCGTATGTTGCAAGTGTTCAACAGAACCAGGTCGGCCTGCGACGCATCTTCAGTGCTCTCGTAACCCATTTTGGTCAGTGTACCAGCCACCTTCTCCGAGTCATGGTGATTCATCTGGCAGCCAAAGGTTTCAATAAAGAACTTCTTCTTTTCCACAGCCTTCATCCTCGCGGGCAGACTCGCCTTCGCCCAGCCAGCCTGTGATCCGGGTCAACGCATCTCAAAGGGCTGGTCCGGCTTTGTTGTAAATTTGAGAAATGCTCTCCTCACAATTAAGGCTAGCAGGTCAGATGGGTCAGTGGCCCCGCCCTCAAGCTACTTCCCGACACTCCTCAAAAGCTCAGCAGCATGCTTCAGGACGTTTTCCGTCTTTCGGTCGCCGCTGATCATGCGAGCGATCTCTTCAACGCGTTCGCGATCATCGAGCAGAGCAATTCGTGTGAACGTTCGCCCTTCTTCAACCTTCTTTTCGATGAAGTAATGTCGATCTGCGTAGGAAGCGATTTGCGGCAGGTGGGTCACACAGATCACCTGATTCCGCTTTGACAGGCGCTTGAGTTTCTGTCCGATGACATCGGCAGTCTGACCGCCAATTCCGGCATCCACCTCGTCAAAAACCAGGCATTTGCCACGCCCATCGACCGTCTTGACGGACCTTAAGGCTAACATAATCCTGGAGATTTCACCACCCGAGGCGATCTTCTCCAGCGGCTTCAAATCTTCGCCTGGATTGGGACTTAGCAAGAATTCCACCTGGTCGATTCCCCGAGCAGAATGCCAAGTTTGGGGAGTGCCCGCATCGGCGCCGCTAGTCCTGCTGGCCTCAGAAAATGCGATCTTAAAGCGGCATCGCTCCATGGCCAACTGAGCTAACTCCTTTTCCACGGTCTCCTCCAGGAGCCGCGCGGTGGATTTCCGCATTTCACTCAATTGCTGCGATTTCTCGTGGTAACCGCAAACAGCCGTCAGTCGTTGTTTCTCGAGATCGTCCAAGCTCTCATCTGCAGTTAGCAGCGTATTCAGCTCTCGCTTGGAGATTTCCTGGAAAGCCAGGATTTCCTTTACCGTCTTTCCATACTTGCGCTTCAAACGGTCAATCTCAGCGACGCGCGCCTCCACCCACTCCAGGCGTTTTGGATTGGCCTGAACCTTGGACACATACTCTCGAAGGGACAGTGCGACATCGTCGACGGCAATACGCGCCGCCTTCAACTGATCGAGCAGCGCGTCGCACCGCGGATCAACACGCCGCAGTTCCTCAACCTGCCGGCTGGCTTGCTTGATCGAAGCGCTGGCCGACTGTTCATCGTCGTAGAGACCGGCGTAAGCCTGGCTGGCAAGCTGAAAGAGCTTGTCAGCATTGGCTAACAGAGAATGCTCTGCAGCAAGAGCTTCGTCTTCGTCGGGATCGTGGAGTTTGGCCCTCTCAATTTCATCCGTCTGGAAACTGAGCCAGTCGATGCTGCGAAGCCTTTCCTGCTCGCTTTTCTTCAATAAATTGATTTGTCTCGTCTTTTCTTGCCACTCCGCGTAGAGGTTCGCGACCGCCGCCGCCAACCCAGACACATTGGCTGAGGCATCCAGGAAGTCGAGCTGAGAGTCTGCCTCATGAAGAGTCTGCTGCTCATTCTGGCCGTGGATGTCCACCATAAACCGGGCCATCTCCTTCAGAAACGTGATCGGGACGACCTGGCTATTGACGAAAGCTCTTCCCTTGCCCGATTGTGAAATCTCTCGCTTGATGATCAACTCGCCGCCACCCACATCCACACCACTCTCCTCGAACCGAGTGCGAAAACTAGGTGCGTCTGGCAGGTCGAACGCGCCGCTGACTACAGCCTTCTCTGAACCGCTTCGAATCATCTCGGTAAAGCCCTTTGCGCCGAGTAGCAGCCCGAGAGCGTCCACGAGAATCGACTTGCCCGAACCTGTCTCTCCGGTGAGGAGATTCAATCCCGCGGCAAACTCCACCTCGAGGTGATCGATCAGGGCGAACTCGCGAATCTCAAGAAATTTCAGCATAGGTTCGTCTTTTTTGCGGCCGGAGTTATCAAGATAGATTAGGTGGGAGTGTAACACAACAGAGATCGGCTTTGGTTAGTTGTGCCTGAAAACTGGCATCCCACGGGCAACGGCAGCCAAAACACACTGATACATGGTTGACCCCCTAAAGCTTGTATGATAGTTTCCGCTCGCGATTTGGATGGCCTCTTTCTTGAACAGAGGAGGCATAGACTCCTCTGTTAAGACACTCATCAAGCAGTTGGATTCCAAAGAGCGCGGCTGCCCCCCGTGATCGAAGGGGAACCAGTCCCGGAGTTTTTCGTCTTTGATGGCGCCAACCAGCGGCGTTGAAAACACCATGTGAATTCCCGCACCGGAGGTCCTTTTTGAGTGCTGCCAAAGTAGACGCTCTCGCACTGCTTGCTCAAGGCTCGGAACTGGATCTTTTTAAGTTGATTTTAGCCTCCAGCCTGCTTTCCAAAGCGGTTTTGTTCATCCTTCTAGTTTTCTCGATTTTCTCCTGGGCCATTATCTTTAAGAAATTGGTCGTCATGCGCAAACTACGCGGCGACTCCGAAACTTTCATCCGCATGTTTCGCAAAAGCAAGCGATTCTCGGAAATCAGCACGGCCTGCGAATCGCTGCGCAACACGCCGTTGGTTGAGGTTTTCCTGGCTGGCTACGAAGAACTCGAAACCCAGCTCATGTCCGACCCCAAGGTTCCAGGCAACCCTGGCGGTTCTCATTCGCCCACACTCAAGACGATCAATGTCATCCAACGTGCACTGTCGCGCGCCTCGTCAGTGGAGTTGACCAAGCTGGAAAGAAATATGAGCTGGCTGGCTACTACGGCGTCGGTGTCGCCCTTTATCGGACTGTTTGGAACTGTGCTGGGCATTATTACAGCCTTCGCCGGGCTGGGCAACCAGGGCACTGCAACAATTCGGGCTGTGGCGCCCGGCATCGCCGACGCGCTTTTTGCCACTGCTGCCGGCCTGTTTGCAGCCATTCCCGCTGTGATTGCCTACAACTACTTTGTCCACCAGTTGAAGGAGTTTGGCTCGGCAATGGACGACTTTTCGCTGGAATTCCTCAACCTGATGGAGAGGACTTTTTCCTGATGGCTTTTACCAACTTTCAAGGCAGAACTCAGAGTTCCCTGGCAGAAATCAACGTCGTGCCTCTGGTCGACGTTGTTCTGGTTCTGCTGGTTATCTTCATGATTACGGCTCCCATCATACAGTCGGGCATTGAAGTCAACGTGCCAAAGACACGAACCGTCAAGGAACTCACACAGGAACGCCTCGTGGTGACCATTAACCGTGAGCAGCGTCTTTTCATCGACAGCACCTCAGTGAATATCAACGAACTTGAGGAAAGACTTAAGGCTCGCATCAAAAATCCAGAGCAGGCCATGATTTACTTGCGAGCCGACGAGGAAGTGCCTTTTGGCTCCATCGCCAAGGTCATGGACCATGCAAAGCAAGCCGGCGTCGTGAACGTCAATGTCGTCACTCAGCCCTATGTCGAGGACAAAAAGTAGAAACCACGGACGTCTCCCGCGAGGCGGTGTCATTGCAGTTGGTTTTCTTGGGACCAAGATTCATTCCCGTGAGTTGTTCCTGCTTTCCTTCACTGCTTTGGCGGCCAGGGAGTGCGCTTTTGACTTCTGTAACCCTCCAAAATGCTGACTCACCGCCTCACGATCTTCGAGGTCGAATCTGAGCAACTGGCTCCCACCCTGATTCTTTCCGTGTTGTCACACGTGGCAATGATCTTTTCCTTCTTCTTCCTGCCTTCCTTTCTCAGTTCCACGCCAGAGCCCTGGGGAGACGAGAGCGGTGGTTCAGGCACCATGTCCATCGGAATCGTTGAAAACCTTCGTGGCCTCAACCTGCCCCGCCCGGAATTGACGACGCAAACAAGGATCGCATCACAGTCCAAAGGACTCGGGCAAACCGAGGCGGCCAAGACCGAGATAAAGCAGCCAGAACCGCCCGACCCAACCGCCTTTGAGGTTGAGGAGAAGAAGAAAAAGGAGACCAGACGGCAAGAGCGTCCTGTGAAGAAGGCGCCGCCTCAGATCGCTCAAGTGGCTCCCCCTCCAGAGGTAGTCCCCTTCGGAGAAGGCGGCACTCCGGGCTTCACCTATTCGCAATTCAACGGGTCCGCCGGTTCCGGCGGCATTGGCGTGGGCGAAGGCGTGTTTGGCGCCAAGTATGGATGGTATGTGAAGCAGATCCGGGATATTGTGAGCAGCAACTGGCAGAAGAACATGGTTGATCCAGGTGTTCGTTCTGCACCTCGTGTTTACATCCAGTTTGAGATTCAGCGGGACGGTTCTGTCGCCAACGAATTCGTCAAGGAGTCTAGTCAAATTCCGTCGCTGGACCGGTCTGGCTTGCGCGCCATTCGAGCCTCCCGGTTTCCTCCCTTGCCCGGCGGCGAAACGAGGCTGGTCGTCGAGTTCTATTTCGAGTATTCGCGGTAGCGAGCACAATTGGGGCCTAAGGTTTCAGGTTCGATTAGCCGAAGAGGAACTTTTCATTCATGACGAAACGAATTTTCCCTTTTCTGATTGTGACTCTTCTTGGAATTTTTCCAGCCGGTGAACCACTTCGGTCACAGCAGGCTCAGGTCAAGACCGGAACCAGCGAAGGTGTGCGGGCGCGGCTGGCGGTTGCCGACTTCCAAATGCTCGGTTCGGACCCGCAGCTGGCTGAGTTCACCCGGCAGTTCAACCAGGTTCTCTGGGACGATCTCGAAATGTCTGGTGTATTCGAACTTGTTCCCAAGAGCTTCTATCCCATGAAACTCCCGGCTCAACCCACGGAGATCATTTTCGAGCATTGGGCGGCCAACGAAGTGAAAGCTCAAGATCTCGCCTACGGCAACGCGTCGATCCAGCGCAGCCAGTTTGTGGTTGAGTGCCGGTTGGTGGATGTAAACACTCACGAGTCTATCGCGGGACTGCGCTATCGCGTGGCTCTTGACGAGCCCGGAGTGCGTTCGGCGGCCCACAAGTTTGCCGATGAAATCGTTCTAAAAATTGGCGGCGGCATTTCCGGTGTCGCGCAGACCCAGATCTCCTTCGTCTCCGATCGAACTGGAAACAAGGAAATATGGGTCATGGATTATGACGGTTTCGGACAAAGAGCCTTTACAAATCATAAGTTTATTTGCCTCACACCCCGTTGGGCTCGAGATAATTCCAAGATCGCTTACACCAGCTACCGCCGCGGAAACCCAGATCTCTATATTCAATCGGTAATCGACAACCGCCTTCTCAGCTTTCCAAATTTTGATGGGCTGACCACGACGCCTGCCTGGGCTCCTGACGGAGAGCGCATCGCTTTTACTTCCAGCCAAACGCAAGATCCCGAGATCTACGTTTCGGATATTCGCGGGCAAAACCTCAAGCGGCTCACGATTAGTCGCGGTGTTGACATTTCACCGACATGGAACCCAAAGACCGGCCGGGAACTTGCCTTCGTTTCCGACCGCAGTGGCTCGCCCCAGATCTACGTGATGGATGATGAGGGAGCCAATGTCAGGCGGCTTGTGACCGAAGGGGGCGAGGCGGTTGGACCTTCCTGGAGTCCCGACGGCTCGCTGATCGCATTCTCCTGGCGCAAAACTTTGGTTGGAAATTTCGATATCTTCCTCATGAACGCGGTTACAGGCGAATACATCCAACTCACTCGAAATAATGCCAATAATGAGCACCCCGTTTGGTCACCCGACAGCCGTCACATCGGCTTTGAGTCAAACCGCAGCGGTACGCGACAGATCTACATCATGCTTGCAGACGGGGGCCGCCAGAAGTCCATCACCACATCCGGTAGAAATACCTCTCCCAGCTGGGGGAATTTTCTAGAGAAATAAAACTAGCCCGGAGAACTGGCTCTCTCCGGCGCGGTCGCAGCTCAACAGTGATTTTTTTGTTTTGTGTCAGCGTCTTATCGCTTAAACTACGCGCGGTCTGATTAGGTTAGCTTCAAAGTCCAACCAACCCCACACACCCATAATTCCATTGGAGGAGAAGCACAATGAACAAACGGAAGGTTCTACGCCAAACCTCAGCGATTGTGTGTCTGCTGTTGCTCATGCTCGCAGCGGGTTGTAAAAAGAAAGTCCCAGTGCCACCGGCACCGCCGCCACCGCCGCCACCACCGGCAGCGGCTCCCACGGTCACGTTGTCAGCAAATCCGACGACGATTGAAAGGGGTCAGTCATCAACACTCACTTGGAGCACCACCAATGCGACCAATGTTTCCGTCGATCAGGGCATTGGTGACGTTAGCACCAGCGGTTCCCGCTCCGTGTCTCCGAGTTCATCTACGACCTACACGATTACCGCAAAAGGTGAAGGTGGAACACAAACCGCAAACGCGCGGGTCACAGTAACGGCTCCGCCGCCACCGCCGCCACCGCCACCACCGCCGCCTCGAGTTCCTTCCGTGGAAGAACTGTTTGGCCAACGCGTTCGTGACGTGTACTTTGACTACGATAAGTCAGACATTCGCGACGACCAGAAATCCACCCTCTCTGAGGCTGCCGACTTCCTGAAGGCCGGACCCGGTGCGGGAGTAAAGTTCAGCATCGAGGGCCACTGCGACGAGCGTGGGAGCGAGGAATACAACCTCGGCCTGGGTGACCGGCGCGCGAACGCGGTGAAGAACTATCTGGTTTCTCTTGGAGTCAGTGCGGATCGCATCAATTCGATTAGCTACGGCAAGGAACGTCCGCAGTGCCGTGAAGCTACGGAAGATTGCTACCAAAAGAACCGGCGCGGTCATTTCGTCATGACCGGCCGCTGATCACCTGGCCACCCAACAGCCTTGGGCATTTTGCCAGGGCTGTTGGGTTTTTCGGCGTTCTGTTCTCTGAAACTCCCGCATTAGCTGAAGACTTTCCAGGGGCGCTGTACCCTCCCAAGAGGTGGCGGGGCTTGCTCTTGAGAAGAGCTGAGCCCTAGCTCCCAGCCAGTCTCAAACCACTGCTTTGCCAACCCCATGCCCTCAAATTTCCCCACACTTTTGGCTGTTTAGCTGATATTCTTGACGCATCAGTCTGGATGAAGAATCGTGCGCATTTCTTGCGGAGGTGGCTGCCGTTGTTGAAGAAATCTTGTTTCCTGACGTTTTCGGCGATTGTCTGTCTCTCTATGGGATCTCTTGCGGCCAGCAAAGAGCTCATCCGACTGCAGGCCGACATGACTCTGCTGCAGCAACAGGTTCGGGACTTACAGAAGAGCTTTGATACGCAGAACGCCGTCCTGCAGAAGCTCGTCGAGCAGCTGGCAGATCAAATCAATATCCTTAAGAAGACCTTTGAAGACGTGAAGGGGTCGAACCAGCAAACTCAGGCGGCAGTTTCTGCCAAGGTCGATTCGGTTTCTGGACAGTTCTCAATGGTCAATTCCAGCCTGGATCTGGTGTTGGAACGCCTTGCCAAACTCTCGCAGCAAGTGGCTGAAACCAAGGCCAAGGTGGAAGTGCTCGATGCACCTCCGGCGGTCTCTGGGTTACCAGCAAGAACCGGGCCCCCTTCGGCCGAAGAGCTCTACAACACGGCGTACGGAGATTTCATCAAGGGAAACTACGACTTGGCAAAGCAAGGCTTTGCGGAATACCTAAAGAGTTATCCTGACACTGAACTCTCCGATAACGCGCAGTATTGGATTGGCGAATGCAGCTATGTTCAGCGCAAGTTCTCCGAAGCGGTTCAAGGCTTTGACAGTGTCATCAAGATCTATCCGACAGGCGACAAAGCCCCGGCCGCAGCTCTGAAAAAGGGCTATAGCTTGCTGGAAACGAAGAACACTGATGCCGGGGTGAGAGAATTGCGGCTGCTGGTTCAGAAATATCCCAGCTCCGACTCAGCCCAGCTGGCGAAAGACCGGCTGAACTCCATGGGTGTCGGGGTTCCTGACAAGGCTCCTGTGCCACGGCGCCCCCCCACACGTCGCTAAACGAAAACAGTTTTGCAGGGAATCGGTACCAGCGTCAGCCGTCACGTTTCTAGTTCGCTTCAACGGAGGCAGTCATGTCAAACTCAGTCAATAAAGTGATTCTCGTGGGACGATTGGGAAAAGATCCTGAGCTCAAGTACACGCAGGGCGGGACTCCTGTTGCCAAGTTTTCGCTGGCCACCGACGAGACTTGGAAGGACCAGAGTGGGGAAAGACAGACTAGAACTGAGTGGCACAACATTGTGGCTTGGCGCAAGCTGGCTGAGATCTGTGGACAGTATCTCAACAAAGGGAAGTTAATATACATCGAAGGCAAATTGCAGACCCGAAGCTGGGACGACAAGGAAGGCAATAAGCGCTACACGACCGAGATCGTTGCCGATAACATGGTTATGCTCAGCGCCAAGGGCGAAGAACGGCAGGAACGCAGCGCCGCAGCCGGCGCTGCTGCAGCCAGCGGCACAGGCGAGCCGACCATTACGGACGATGATATTCCATTCTGATCTGCTTGCCGGTAGGGTTCGAGCCAGTTAACTTCAGGCACGGGTTGCGTATGCCCAAATGCAAAAGCTGCGGCAAGCGAGTGGGATGGTTTCAGTTCATCCGAAACCCAGTGTTGCTCCGGAACTGGAAGGTGTTGAACTCGTATCTTTCTGAGACTCTGTGCTTGGAATGTTTGGCCAGTTGGAACACCTATTTTGATTCCGTAAAGAAACATAAATTGGCAAAGAAGGCATAGAGTTCTTTGCGCTGCGGGATGAGCTGACGCCTCACCGTGAGGAAAATTCGATGATTCGAAAAGCTCTAGGCTGGATCTGCTATGCCGCTGGCGGTGCAGCAGCAGTTTGGGTGCTGCAACTGATCATCAGCTGCGAAATACTGTCCATCATCAACGATGTTGAGAACGTGCGGTACCAGTTTTGGGATTTCATCTTTGTTTCTTCGGGTCACCACAACGCGTATCCCAGCGGGTATCTCATCCACGTCATGAGAGACCTGTTGGTGCTGGGCTGGGCGGCGCTCATCATTACCCTCGGGCACGACCAATTTACTGCGAAGGAGAGCACCCGAACTGAGAGAGTTGTGATGCTGACCTGCCCGAGGTGCAGAAAGAAAACCTACGCCGATGCCTATTGCCGGTTCTGCGGTTTCAATCTGATTACCCACCAACCCTCTCCTGTTGAGCCCCCGGCACTGTCCGTCGCGAAGCTGTCTGTGCTGGTATACTCTGGTGTCTCGGCTGTGCTGCTCCTCCTGAATCTTCTCATGCTCACAACCCGTTAGTTTTAGGAGGGTAATGGATTCGTGACCCTCATGAGGAAAGTTGTCCTTTCGGTTTCCTGGCTCTTAGGGCTGGCAGTTACTGCCGTGTCGTCCACACACGCTCTGAATTACATCGGACATCCAAGTTCCTATTTCTTCTTCGATTCTCTGTTACCTATTACCATCATTTTTGGCTTGCTCGTTGTCACGTTTCGCGAACTGAAATAGACCGTGCTCATCGGAAAAGACTTTGCTGGCTACCGCATCCTGGCAAAAACAGAAATCGGAGAAGCAGGAGCCATTTACAAAGCGCTCCATACGGGACGCCGGCAGACCTATGGCCTGAAGCTGCTCCGCGGCTGCCTGGTCGTAGAAAATCCGGCGCAACGGGTGCTTATCGAGAAGCTGCAGATCGCGGCAACTCTCGATCATCCTCACGTCGCGCGCACGTATCCGGTAGAGCTGGCCGAAGATGTGACAATCATTCCCCTCGAGTTTGTCTATGGCCAACGCCTCGCCGACAGGATTGCTGAGGGCCCGGCGATGCTCGATTTCGTGTTGCGAGTGGCTCTCCAGTCTGCGGAAGCGCTCGAGGTGAGCCATGCGCAGGGCCTGCTTCATGGGCGCTTGACGTGCAACACGCTGCTGGTTGGCCCGGACGGTGATCTCAAGATTGTAGACTTCGCTCTCGACTCGTTGTCTGACGACATGCAGTTTGCCGATCCCGACAACGGGCTGCCGGCTGCTTATTCCTGTTCGGTCGTTCGGCCTGCGCTTTCCAGGTTTGCCTATCAGGCCCCTGAGCAGACTAAAGGCAGTGAACCCAGTGTTCGCTCTGATCTGTTTTCTCTAGGCGTCATCGTCTATGAACTTCTGGCCGGGCAGTTTCTTTTCGAGGGCGACAATCGGCAGGAACTGGACAGGCAGATCGTCGAGCGAGATCTGCCACGGATTCACGAAGTTCGTCCAGAAGTGCCCACGAGTTGGACAAAGCTTCTGGGTGGTCTCTTGGACAAGAACCCCGCTAATCGCTATCCATCAGCGCAGTCGCTTCTCGAAGACCTGCGCAAGCTCAACTACGGCGCCAAACTGGACCGGCTGAGCTTTCACAGCAGCAATCCCGCCTTCTCACGCCGCTCGTTTTTTAGGAGGTTTCTGGGGGAACAAGAAGAATAGGCGGGCCTTCCAAGGAAGAAGGCCGACACTCAATACGCTTGCTCTCACTGAATCTTTCATCAGGTCCTGCCGTGCCGCTGGACTTTCCTCAACCCGTTCTGCTTTTCCTGCGCCTTCACGAGGCGAATTTCATCGAAGGTGATGTCGGCGGGGAGTAACTCCTTGATGGGTGTCAGCTGGTCCGTGCGAGCCCTTGCAACGGCCGCGGTAATATTGGCGATGCGCTCGGGCGCCAGGGCGCGGGCCAATTCCACATGCCGACCTTCTTCAATCAGTGTCTCCAGATGCCCTAGGACTGTGGCACGCACCAGACCCCGGGCGGCGGCGATTTGGTCTGGCGTCTTCCCTTGCTGCCATAACTTCCAGGTTTCCTCCACTGCAGGGCTGATGCCCACACGCTCCTCAGCCGACGGCGAGGGAACTGCTCCAGGAGGCGTGCCACGAAACTGCTTGACGAGCCGCACGATCTGTTCCCCGTAATCGTCGACCTTTCTCTCTCCAATGCCCTTCAGGTTGCGGAGTTCTATGAGCGTCTTGGGCAGCTTCCGACAGATGTTCCTCAAGGTTTCATCATGAAAAATCACAAAGGGCGGCAAGCGAAGTCGTTCCGCCCAATTGCGGCGCATCTCACGAAGCCTCTCAAATAGCTCGGTGGGGTACGGCGAGTGGGCGTCAGCAGGAGGCACACTGGCCGCAACCGGCTGCCGGCTGAGGCTCAGTGGAAAAACCATCTGGATCTTCGCTTGTCCCACCATAGCGGCGCGACCTCTCTGGGTGAGCTGAATGACCGGGTACTCGCTGCCTTCTACCTTCAAAAGGCCGGCAGTAAGCAAGGCATCAAGAACCGATTGAACTTCGGGCTGTGTGAAGTTCTGCAGCAAGCCGTAGGTCGACAGCCTCGTCAGCTGCAGTTCTCCCAGAACCTTCAGCCGCGAACCGGTCAGCACTTGGGCCACGCGCGCTTTCCCGTATTTTCCTTTCATGCGAGCCACACAGCTCAGGCATTTCTTGACCACGATCACTTCCTCGTCACTCAGGGGCCGTGCAGTTCCAACTAGGCCGAGTTCCTCGCACTTGGAGCAGTTTCGGCACTGCAGATGCGACACGCTCTCACCAAAGTACTCCAGAATGGCACGTCTCAAGCAGCTGGGTGAGTAGGCATAATCCACCATTCGCCGCAGTTTCCGGCGTTCGAATTGAGCTCGCCGCTCCACGGCAGAGTAATTCACATCCAAGCGCTGCGGCGGCACGCGCTGGAATATCCTGACACCTCGGCCGCGAAATGGCGGCTGATAAGCAATCGCACCGCTGTTTTTCAGCGCTGCTAAGCTTCTCCTAACCTGGTCACCGGATAGATCCAAGTCTTGGGCCAGCTCTTCAAGTGTTACGGCAATCGCCCGCCCTGGAACAGCTTGGAGTGTCCCAACAAGATGCTCGACGACGGCCCGCTGCGTTTCGTGCGTCTTTGCGTGCTCTCGCAACTCTTTGGCAGCCACCCGCAAAGTAATCCTTGCCTGAGGCTCCCCTCCAGTTCCTCGTTCGATATAGCCAGACTTCTCCAGCAACTTCAATGAGGAAGACACCGACATCTCGTTTACCTTCTTCTGCCCAGTGAGTTCGCCAATCTCTCGTAGCGTCGCCTCAACGTCGTCGCGACCAAATTTGCAGAGGACCGCATAGACACTCCGGATGAGCTCCAAAGGAGGACAGCCTCCGTCGATAAAGAACTCCTGGGTAAAGGTGTCGGCGAAGTTGAAAAGGAGCAAGCAGGTGGCCGCCTGCCCGTCTCTGCCGGCGCGGCCCACTTCCTGATAATAGGCTTCCAGTGAACCGGGAACATCGTAGTGAATGACAAATCGCAAGTCAGCCTTGTCGATTCCCATGCCGAAGGCATTCGTCGCCGCGACAACCGGCAGATCACCCTTCATGAAGGCATCCTGCACACTCCGGCGCTCTTCCAATTCCATGCCCGCATGGTAGGTGCCGGCGCGGTGTCCAGCGAATCGCAGCTCGGCAGCAACCTTTTCAACGTTCTTTCGTGTCGCAGCGTAAACGATCCCGCGACCACTGCCTCCTTCCAGAATCCGACAGATCGCGGCCAGCTTCTGCTGCTCTCCCTCTACCTCCTGAACCCGGAAACAGAGATTGGGCCGATCAAAGCCGGTAACGAAGCTGGCGGCGTTGTCGAGCCCGAGTTGCTCGATGATGTCACGGCGCACCTCCGGGGTAGCTGTTGCCGTGAGAGCTACAACCGGAGGTTGTCCCAACTGAGTCCTGGCTTCTCGCAGCCGCAGGTAATCTGGCCGAAAGTCATGCCCCCATTCGGAAACACAATGCGCCTCGTCTACAGCAAGCAGCGAAACAGAACAGCCGCGAATCCCTTCCATGAAACGCTGGTTCCTAAACCGCTCAGGGGCAACATATACCAGCTTGAGCGGTCCCTCACGGACCTGTCGGATCCTCTGAAGCTGATCGGGGAGGCTCAACGTGCTGTTGATGAAACTGGCAGGAATCTGCCGTCCAACTAGCGCGTCTACCTGATCCTTCATCAGAGCAATCAAGGGAGAGACAACCATCGTCACTCCGGGAAAGAGCAGGGCCGGCAGCTGGTAACACAGCGACTTTCCGCTCCCCGTGGGCATAACGGCCAGCACGTCCTGCCCCGCAAGCACGGCCGAGATGATCTCTTCTTGTCCTTCCCTGAAATCACTGAAGCCGAAGCGAGCGGTAAGAATCTCGTATTGCGCGGAGTTCATGTTGTATTGCGAGGGGCTGACGCTTTTGTTTCCCAATCGGGGTATTAGTGTGGCATCCAGCACGACACCCGGAGCAGCGAATGACCTCATACTGCCCAGGCCGGTGCTTCCTGCTCGGAAACACCGGCTACGAAGCAATCCGGGAGTTCCTTCTTAGTTCACCAAATGTTGGGCGATGGCATCGGCAAACTGTGTGGTCGTAGTGGTTCCGCCCAGGTCTGGAGTGAGCGCTTTGCCCTGTGTGTAGACTCTTTCCACAGCTGAAGCAATACGGCTAGCTTTTTCGCTTTCACCCAAATGATGAAACATCAGCACTGCCGAAAGTACCATGGCGGTCGGATTTGCCATGTTCTTCCCCGCGATCTTGGGCGCGCTACCATGGACGGGTTCAAACACCGCGCATTCTTCGCCCAGGTTGGCTCCCGGCACCAAGCCCAGTCCGCCCACCAGACCCGCACCGAGATCACTGACGATGTCACCGTAGAGGTTTTCCAGCAGCATGACGTCGAATTGCTTCGGATCGAGGACCATCTGCATACAAGTGTTGTCGACGATCATCTCTTCATAGAGGACCTCAGGATAAAGATGTGCGATGTTCCGAACGCATTCCAGAAAGAGTCCATCACTTAGCTTCATAATGTTGGCTTTGTGAATAGACGTAATTTTTTTACGCCCATGCCGCCGGGCATACTCAAAGGCAAACCGTGCGATGCGAGTTGAAGCTTCGGCCGTGATAATTTTGAGGCTCTCTACCACGCCCGGCACGACCACATGCTCCAGACCGGAGTACAGATCCTCGGTATTCTCTCGAACCACGATGATGTCGACGTCCTCGAATCTTGTTTTGACTCCCGGCAGGTTTTTAATGGGACGAAAATTCGCGTACAGGTTCAGTGCTTTGCGTAACGTCACGTTGATGCTGGTAAAGCCACCACCGATGGGAGTGGCAATCGGCCCCTTCAGTGCCACTCTGTTGCGCAAGATAGACTCCATCAATTCGTCAGGAAGAAACTTGCCATGTCTCTCAAAGGCATCGGCCCCCGCATTAATCGTTTCCCATTCCACCTCGATACCGGCAGCCTCAATCACTTTCAGAGTTGCTGCAGTCACTTCAGGCCCAATTCCATCGCCTGGTATCAGCGTGATCCGATGTTTCATGAACCCTCTCTTTTAAGACGGGAAATGTGCCAAGGGACCTTTCGCCTCATGAGTAGCCAAGGTGCCTCCCGCAGGCAGCGGCCATTATAGAAGGAGCTCTATAGAAAGCGAAATCCTTTGGGCAAAGGGCGGACTTGGCTTGCGGATAAATTGGGTACCCGCGTTCAGCCAGCACGTGCAGCGCTGCGCCGGCAAAGCGTTCATGGCACCAGATTGACGGGGAAGTTGCTAGTCCTCCCAGAATCCTCTAAGCTCTTTATGTTTCACAAACTCAGGACGATCCGTGCAGACGATGACTATCCTACGACGCCGCAATCTGTTGGGTGTGAATCTCATCTGGGTGTTGGGGCTGCTCTCCACTTTTTCGCAAAGCGCTGAGGCGCAGTTGTTCTCTTCGTCGGAAGCTCATGCGCCTGTCCTGAAGGTGGAGGTTGATCTGGTCACTCTTAACTTCAGTGTGCTGGAAAAGGGCCGACGGGGCATCGGCAACTTGCACAAGGATGACATTACGATTTCAGAGGACGAAATTGCTCAGGAGATAACCTTCTTCGACTCAGATCCACTCCCCCTTGCATTGGTTGTGCTGCTGGATGTGAGCGAGAGCATGGCGCCATTCTCGAAGCAGCTCGCTGACGCCTCTCGAGTTTTGCCGGGCCTTTTAGATGACCAAGACTCCGCAGCGGTCATCACCTTTTCTGATTTTCCTCAAGTCATTCAGGACTTCACGCAGGACAAGCAAACTCTTCGCAAGGCATTGCAGACGGCCACAGACAGATTCTCTGGCGCAACCAATATCAACGATGCGTTGTACATGGCTGCCCTCAAGCTGGAAGACGAGGCCCCAGGCCAGCGGAAGGCTATCCTGCTGCTCTCGGATGGACAAGGAAACCGGGGCGAGCGCGAGCGAGCTTTTTCGCACCTGAAAAGCTGCGGGGCGGCACTGCTCGGTGTTGGTCTTGGGCTCACGTCCCGCCTCTACCGTGGTGTTTCCTGGATGGCTCGCTGGACGACTGAAACCGGAGGAGACCTCGTCTTCTATTCGTCTGACTTGCAGCTCCGAAACAATCTGCAAGCCGTGCTGGACTCTGTGCGCAGTCGTTACTCAGCAGCTTATGTTCCCAAGAACCAGCTCAAAGACGGCGGCTTTCGCCGCTTGAAGGTCGCCATCTCAGGAGAATCGTCGCTGGCTTCGCGTCAGGTCATTATCAAGAGCCCTGAGGGTTACTATGCACCTGCGGGAACTCCCCACAACCCCTGAGGCAGGCAGTTCCGCGGCCTTTGACCGCGAGAAGTGACACCGCAGCTTTACTCATCGAATCACTCAGCTTCCAGGCAATGATTCTGATGCACGCCTGCCAATTTGGCAGTATCATGCCAATCTGCTTGCCGTATGCGCTGGGCCATCGCGCTCTTCCTGGCAACCCCTGGTTTTTCTGTCGGACTCCATTGGAGAAACTTATGCCGTCTGAATCTCACGGATTTAGGCAAGCCCGTTCTCAGGCTGAAGCTTATGCCCAAGACCAGAAAGGGACAGGGCAGCTGGTGGGCGACGTGTTAGCTAAAGCCTACAAGCATCGTGGTAAGTTGCAGAGCATTTGGGAAGACCTGATGTCTCTGTGCCGGATGCTGAGAGCCTGGTCGCGCGGCCAGTACAAATCAGCGCCCTGGCGGACGATTATTCTTTCGCTGGCAACAGTGATCTACTTTTTGAACCCACTGGACTTCACGCCTGATTTCATCCCGGGCGTCGGCTATATCGATGACGCCCTTGTGCTTGGCTTTGTAGTCAGCTCGATCAGGAAAGAGTTGAATGATTTCCTGCAGTGGGAAAAGCAGCCCGGACCAGAGTAGTCTGGCTCTTCGGGCTGGCTACCTTCTTGTATCGTCCGGGAACTGTTCATGCTGATTGATTCCAAACTGACCGCTCAAGATCTCTTTCCCCAAGCTCAGAAACTTTTTCAGATCTCCGGAGAAAAACTTCTCCTGCTGCAAGATGCCTGGAAGCCGGCTCAGGGAGCGCCCGTATTCACCGTGGCAGGCAAGTATACTTCTCGAGGCTGGACTGAGTGGACACAAGGGTTCCAGTTCGGCTCTGCGGTCCTCCAGTTCGACGCAACGGGCGACGAGTCCTTCCTCAGCCTCGGGCGTTCTGGAACTGTCTCCTATATGGCATCCCATGTAAGCCACGTGGGAGTTCACGATCACGGGTTCAACAACATCAGCACCTACGGAAACCTGCTGCGGCTGATCCTCGAAGGCAGGATCGCCAACAATCCATGGGAGAAGCATTTTTACGAGCTCGCGCTGAAGTTAAGCGGCGCCGTGCAGGCGGCGCGCTGGACAGATTTGGGAGACGACCAGGGATTCATTCATTCCTTCAATGGTCCACACTCGTTGTTTTCCGACACCATCCGCTCATTGCGCTCCCTGGCCGTGGCTCACCAACTTGGCCATGTGCTCATGGGCGAGCGAGATCGCCGCATTTCGCTTCTGCATCGCCTCATTCGGCATGCCGAGGCAACAGCCCGCTACAATGTCTACTTTGGAAAAGGCCGCGATGCCTATGACGTACGCGGTCGTGTGGCTCACGAGTCGGTCTTCAACGTTCGAGACGGTTCTTACCGCTGTGCGAGCAGTCAGCAAGGTTACTCGCCCTTCTCCACCTGGACGCGAGGATTGGCTTGGGTCCTTTGTGGTTATGCCGAACAACTGGAGCTCTTCGGAATCCTCGCCGATGCAGAGCTGGCCGACTACGGAGGCAAGCAGGCTCTACTGAACCTCTTTGCGGAGACAGCTCAGGCTGTAGCAGACTTCTATATAGATCACTCACCTTCGGACGGCATTGTTTATTGGGACACGGGAGCCCCCGGGCTGGCTCGGATGGGAGACTATCTGGCCCGTCCGGCTGATCCATTTAACGAGTTCGAACCCGTTGACAGCTCTGCTGCGGTGATCTCAGCCCAAGGACTGCTGCGGCTAGGGCGATACCTTCAGAGCAACGGCCAAGAGTCTTCAGGGAGCCGCTATTTTCAGGCGGGCCTGACTGTCGCGAAGCACCTGCTGGCCCCACCTTACCTTTCCGAGGATCCAAGCCACGAGGGTTTGCTGCTGCATTCCGTCTACCATCGGCCAAACGGGTGGGACTTTGTGCCGCCCGGAAGACACATTCCGATGGGAGAAGCAACGATGTGGGGAGACTATCACGCTCGCGAATTGGGCTTGATGCTGCTAAGGGCGGTCAAGGGCGGGCCAAATTACAAGTTCTACCTGGATTGAAGACATAATTGATTTTGAGCGCAAGTCTCTCGCTGGAAACCGGCGTCGATGGTGTGCCCTGTTTCTCGGTTCCTGAAGAGAGTGAACAATGAGACGGCCTTTAATAAGGATGCGATGCGGCTGACTCAGATGGCAAAGACTAGCAGATATGCCGCCAGGCATCCCGGCCAGCCGATTCCGCTTCTGGGCACCCGCGCCGCCATTGCCGGACTGTGAACGCCGGCAATTCCAGTCGTATCGTGTTCGTAAATCCGCTCGGGTCAGGAGCGATAGCGCTTTCGCGTAACAGTGTGTCAATATGAACGACGTAGCCTTGGCCACAGCAGCAGATTCTCCATTTCAGACGCAAGGGATCTCGTAATGTCGCTTCGAGACAACGAAGATATTTCCAGCATTGTTCAGGCTTTGAAGCACAAACCCGGCGCTCTCTTGCCCATTCTTCATGGCGTTCAAGAGAAGCTTGGCTATATTCCTTCGGAGGCCGTTACGATCATCGCCAACGAGCTCAATCTGACCAGGGCAGAAGTTCATGGCGTGGTCAGTTTCTACCATGACTTTCGCTCCAAGCCGCCGGGCCGGCACATGGTAAGGATTTGCCAGGCCGAGTCCTGCCAGGCCATGGGAAGTGTCGCGCTCACAACCTTCGCCAAAGAGCATCTCGGCGTGGACTTTCATGAGACCACCAGGGATGAGGCATTTAGTTTGGAGCCTGTTTATTGCCTGGGCAATTGCGCGTGTTCGCCGGCAATGATGGTGGATGAGGAAGTCTATGGCCGGATGACTCCCCAGCGTTTCCAGAAAATCTTACTGGATGTGGTAGGTCAGAGAGAATGAAAGCAACTGTCTATGTTCCCCGAGATTCAGGCGCGCTCTCACTCGGAGCGGAAGCTGTTGCGACTGCCGTTCAGGCAGAAGCCAGAAAGCGCGGGCAGGAATTGCAACTCATACGCAATGGCTCGCGAGGCATGTACTGGCTCGAGCCACTGCTCGAGGTTGTTACCGCGACAGGGAGAGTTGCCTACGGGCCCGTCTCGCCCTCTGACGTACCGGGTCTGTTTGAAGCCGGCTTTCTCCAGGGCGCAAGCCACCCTTTGCACCTGGGATTGACCGAGGCAATTCCGTATTTCAGAAAACAGGAGCGGCTGGCTTCCGCGCGTGTGGGTGTCACTGATCCGACCTCATTGGAAGACTATTGTGCTTACGGAGGTTTTAGAGGACTGCACAATGCTCTGTCTTTGAGCGGCGAGCAGATTATCCAGGAAGTCATCGAGTCGGGCTTGCGGGGCCGCGGGGGAGCAGCGTTTCCGACCGGCATCAAATGGAAAACGGCCTTCGACACGCCGTCAGAGCAAAAATATGTCGTGTGCAACGCCGATGAGGGTGACTCCGGTACGTTTTCTGACCGCATGATCATGGAAGGCGATCCCTTCATCCTGATTGAAGGCATGATCATCGCGGGGATGGCCATCAATGCCACTCAAGGCTACATCTATTTGCGTTCGGAGTACCCACATGCCTTCCGAGTCCTAAACCTGGCAATCGAGAAAGCCTATGAAGCAGGCTACCTGGGTAAGGATGTTTTGGGCAGCACAAGAACTTTTCATCTGGAAGTGCGTCGTGGGGCCGGGGCTTACATCTGTGGGGAAGAAACGGCCTTGCTCGAGAGTTTGGAAGGAAAGCGCGGGATGATTCGCTACCGGCCGCCCCTTCCGGCGGTGGTTGGACTCTTTGGCAAACCGACAATTATTAATAATGTCATCACTCTGGCCTCCGTTCCCATCATCTTCGACAAGGGGGCAGCCTTCTACAAGAACTACGGCGTGGGGCGTTCACGTGGCACACTGCCGTTCCAACTGGCTGGCAACATCAAACGGGGCGGCCTGGTGGAGAAGGCCTTCGGACTGACACTCCGCGAATTGCTCTACGATTTCGGCGGTGGAAGCTTCACTGGCAAACCGATCCGAGCGGTCCAGATCGGTGGTCCGCTGGGTGCCTACCTGCCGGAATCACAGTTTGACGTCAAACTGGATTACGAAGCGCTTAGTGGGATTCAAGCCATGCTGGGTCATGGCGGAGTCGTCGCTTTTGACGACACCGTCGATATGGCAAAAATGGCAAGGTTCGCCATGAAATTCTGTGCTATCGAATCCTGCGGCAAATGCACCCCCTGCCGAATCGGGTCGACGCGGGGTATGGAAGTCATTGATAAGATAATCCAAAATCGCAACCGCAACGCCAACCTGCATCTTCTCAGGGATCTGTGCGATATCATGCTGAACGGCTCGCTGTGTGGGTTGGGAGGTCTTATCCCGAATGCGGTGCTGAGTGCCATGAAGCACTTTCCAGGGGACTTTGGGATCAGAGATGTGGAAAAATTGAGTCTGGCTTGAGCGGAATCTCAGAGCCTCGATCGGATGAAAGCGGCATTATGGGCGGTCGAGGACGACACGACGCGCGAGGTATTGATGCACTCCATAACCGACACGGATTTTGGGACTCCCAGAAGAAATTCAGACAGCACGGTTGCCTTGGAAATTGACGGGATCCCTGTAAGCGTTCCTTCAGGAAGCTCAATCCTCTATGCGGCCACTGTTGCGGGAACCAGAATCCCAAAACTATGCGCGACTGACAGTTTGGAGGCTTTTGGGTCGTGTCGTCTCTGCCTGGTCGAAATTCAGGGTCGACGCGGCTATCCGGCCTCATGCACGACCCCGGTCGAAGCCGGAATGCAAGTCCGCACCCAGTCTCCAAGACTGGCGGATCTGCGTCGCGGCGTCATGGAGCTCTACATCTCCGACCATCCACTGGATTGCCTCACCTGCCCTGCCAACGGCCATTGCGAGTTACAGGACATGGCCGGTGTGGTGGGTCTGAGGGAAGTGCGTTACGGGTATGACGGCGCCAATCATCTCGATGTTCCTAAAGATGAATCCAATCCTTATTTCGCTTTCGATCCCAGCAAGTGCATTGTCTGCAGCCGCTGCGTGCGAGCCTGCGAAGAGGTGCAGGGAACCTTTGCTCTGACCATCGACGGTCGCGGCTTTGCTTCCCAGGTGTCGCCGGGCCAAATGCAGAGCTTCATGGATTCCGAGTGCGTCTCTTGCGGAGCCTGTGTGCAGGCCTGTCCCACAGCAACGCTCATGGAAAATTCTGTCTACCAGCTCGGGCAGCCCGATCGGACCGTGGTGACCACGTGTGCTTATTGTGGTGTGGGTTGCTCGTTTAAGGCGGAGCTGAAAGGCAACCAAGTGGTTCGCATGGTGCCCAACAAAGATGGCCACGCGAATCATGGCCATTCATGCGTGAAGGGTCGCTTCGCCTTTGGATACACAACGCATTCCGAACGAATCCTCAAGCCCATGGTTCGGGCAAGCATCGATGATCCCTGGAAAGAAGTTTCTTGGAACGAAGCGATTGGCTATGTCGCGGGCGAATTCAAACGCATCCAGGCCAGGCATGGCCGCTACTCCATTGGAGCGATCACTTCTTCACGCTGCACGAACGAAGAGACATTCCTGGTACAGAAGTTCGTGCGCACAGTATTCGGCAGCAACAATGTGGACACGTGCGCCAGAGTCTGCCACTCACCCACCGGCTATGGTCTGAAAACGACTTTGGGCACCTCTGCCGGCACACAAAGGTTTGACTCCGTCGAGCAAGCCGACGTCATCATGGTGATCGGCGCAAACCCGACGGATGGCCACCCTGTCTTTGCTTCTCAGATGAAACGACGCTTGCGTGAGGGCGCCAGGCTGATCGTGGCCGACCCCCGCGCCATTGATCTCCTCCGCACCCCGCCCCGCATCGAGGCTGATTACCATCTTCAATTGCGTCCGGGAACGAACGTCGCCCTGATTAACGGCCTCGCACACGTCGTGGTGACCGAAGGTCTCGCCAATGACGCATTCGTGATGGAGCGTTGCGAACCCGAGGAGTACGGGAAGTGGAAACAGTTTGTTTCGCAAGCAAAGTATGCTCCCGAAAAAGTGGAAGAGCTCACGGGAGTGCCCGCCGAACACATCCGGGGGGCGGCGCGCCTCTATGCGACTGGCGGCAACGCTGCAATCTACTATGGTCTTGGCGTGACCGAACACAGCCAGGGTTCCACGATGGTCATCGGGATGGCCAACCTGGCAATGGCGACAGGCAATATGGGACGCGAGGGCGTCGGTGTCAATCCGCTCCGTGGGCAAAATAACGTCCAAGGAGCCTGCGACATGGGTTCATTCCCGCACGAGTTGCCGGGGTATCGCCACATTTCGGACGCCAACGTTCGCGGCTTGTTCGAAAAGGAGTGGAACGTCACTCTGGATCCTGAACCGGGCTTGCGGATTCCCAACATGTTCGATGCGGCACTGGATGGAAGTTTCAAGGCCATGTATATCCAGGGTGAAGACTTCGCCCAGTCAGACCCGAACACTCAGCACATTGAAGCCGCCCTGAGGTCGTTGGAATGCGTCGTCATTCAGGATTTATTCCTCAACGAAACTGCCAAGTTTGCGCACGTATTTCTGCCAGGTTCGACATTCCTCGAGAAGGACGGCACTTTCACTAACGCAGAGCGTCGCATTCAGCTGGTTCGCAAAGTGATGCCCCCTGCAGCGGGTATGGCGGACTGGGAGATCACCATGGCAATCGCGAACGCCATGGGTTACCCGATGCACTACAATCATCCATCGGAAATAATGGATGAGATCGCCCGGCTAACCCCAACGTTCAGCGGTGTCAGTTTTGAGAAGCTGAATCGGCTGGGTAGCATTCAGTGGCCGTGCAATGACAAGGCCCCTGAAGGCACTCCAACAATGCATGTGGGACAGTTCGTGCGAGGCAAGGGCAAGTTCGTCATCACCGAGTACGTGGCAACCGAAGAACGCACCAGCAGGAAATATCCTCTGATTCTCACAACCGGCCGGATTCTTTCGCAATACAACGTCGGTGCCCAGACACGCCGCACCGAGAATGTCGTCTGGCACCACGAAGACGTGCTTGAAATTCATCCGCATGATGCCGAACAGCGCGGCATCAAGGATGGGGCTCAGGTGGCAATGACGAGCCGAGCCGGGAACATTGTCTTAACGGCCAAGATCTCCGATCGCATCCAGCCCGGCGTGGTTTATACAACGTTCCATCATCCTGTCACGGGCACGAATGTCATCACCACCGATAACTCAGACTGGGCTACCAATTGTCCGGAATACAAAGTTACCGCGGTCGAAGTGAGCCTGGTCACGCATCAATCGGAGTGGCAAGAGCAATATCGCGACTTCACTGACCGCCAGGAAGCATTGTTGAAGCAAAGAGAAACGATCGAAGCGTAGGCCCTCGTCGCAATGGATATTCAACATTTGGTCAAGATGGCCAACAATATCGCGTCCTTTTTCGAAGCGGAACCAGACACATCAAAAGGGGCCAAAGGTGTTGCCGAACATTTGAAGAATTTCTGGGATCCGCGTATGCGTCGCCAGATCCTCAGCTATGCCGACGAACAACAGGGTGCCGGCCTGAAAAAGATTGTTCTCGAGGCTCTCCAGCATCATCGTCTCGAGATTGGTGGCAAATGACACAACTCCAGACCCTCTAACCACGTCCCGCCCCTGCGCGATCCCGCGCTACCCCATCGGGGCCATCATACAGTCAAGAATGTGGACGCCGCCGTTGAATCATAGGCTGGATCGATGAAAGGTGGAATCGCAGGGCCTGGTTAGACGCTTCCCGTACTCAGTGTTCTACGAGTTTGCCAGAAATACCGTGACCGTCTACTGCGTCTTCTATAACTCCCGAGATCCATCAAAGTGGCGTCGGCGCTTGGCCTAAGCGCAGCCCAGTATTCCAAGTCCCGATCTACGAAGCGCGATCCTTCTCCTGCAGCATTGTATAAATGGTTGTGTTCCTCCCAACGGTTAGCGGTCATGAAAGCAGTGACGAGCGGCTAATGCCAATCGAATTATCCGCGCTAAATCCGGTTTGGGCTCAAGATCAATGAGTAAACTCGACGGCGGCACGGAAGGCTGGCCTTATTCAAAGCAAGCGGCTTGCAACTTCTCGTCACTGGTCACTGTTTTTTAGAAATTCTCCAGCAGCCAGGCGTTCGATTCAGCGGTGAAGATTGTGAAGGCGAGATGCCGGCCGTCAGGGGAGGGAACGGGATAATCAATTGAGTACCCTCCATTCGTTCCCCGCTTCCAGATTACCTGGTTGTGGCCATCCAGGCCAGCATAGAGAAGCATAAAGTCTGAAGGAGTCAACTTTGCAAGGTACATTCCCTTCCCATCGAGCGACCAGCCAGAAAATTGGTATTCGCCAATCAGGTTCTTGAAAATGATTTCTTGAGCAGGTGCTCCCGTCAGCGAACCTTGCTTTCCAAGGTCAGCGGCTTTGAATGTTGGGTTGCAGGCAGAACCAAGCTTTAAAGCCGCAGACCCAAACAAAACACGGGTCTGCGCTTCAGTCTCATCCCTCGTCACTGCTTCTCAAAAATTCTCCAGCATCCAGGCGTTCGATTCAGCGGTGATGCCTGTGAAAGCGAGATACCGGCCGTCAGGAGAAGGAATTGGATTAAAAATTGAGTGCCCTGGGCTCGATCCTCGTTTCCAGAGTACGTGGCTGCGGCCATCCAAGCCAGCATACAGTGCCGTAAAGTCTAATGATGGAGTCCACTTGCCAAGGTAGATTCCCTTTCCCTCGAAAGACCAGCCAAGGAAGCCGTACGCGTCTATCAGGTTTTTGAACGTGATTTCCTCAACAGGCCCTTTCGTCAGTGACCGAACACGAATGCGCAATCCTTCTGGCCCCGGCTTCATTTTTTCCATCAATCGGCCCTGAGGCGAGAGGAAACCCCCTCCAGAGTCCGAATAGTCTGCCAGCGTAAGTTTTTCCCCTCTGCCTTTCAAGGGGTCAAAGTTGGACAAGATCTGCTTCCCATCCACCTCCTCAACGACAACACACAGGTTGGCCCTGCGCGCACAAGAGAAGTTTTTGATCTTTTCTCCCGTCAACACCAGTTCTGGAGGGCCGCCGCCAACCGGAACCCGCATCAACCGCGTCGCCGTCGCCTCACGCTTTGCTGAAACCAGGTACAGGATGAAAGTCTCATCTGGGCTGAGATTAGGATGTGACTCGTTTTCCGGGCTGACAACAATGGGTTCCGCCTCCGTCTGGCTGATGTCTTGTTTGAAGAGGTCATAGTTTCCATTCCGATTCGAGTCGAAGAGAACAGCCCGGCTGTCAGCCGTCCAGTCCCAGACATCGTCGTCGCTGTCATCTTGTGTCAAGCGTCGAGGCGTCTTCATGGCTGTACCGCCTGGCTCGAACTCTGCCACATAAACGTCCGACTGAGCATTCGTTCTGGTCAGTGCCAGCTGCTTCCCGTCAGCCGTAATGCTCAAGCTGTTGGCAAACGAAATGTTCAAACCAGACCATTGGGTGAAAGGTCGAGCCTCACTTATGGGCTTGCCCGTCGCAGTATCGACCTTGATCTCCCAAAGATTGACGATCAACGAACGGGGGCCGACCTCCGCCAGGGAAAAGAGAATTCTTCCATCTGGAGCCCAGCAAAGACTATTAAGGCCTCGGTTTTCTTTTGCGGAAAAGATAGTAGTGACCTTCTCTCCGCGAATATCACAGCTTTCAAGCACTCGATCGTTAGCCTTGATCCGGATGTAGAAAATTCGTTGCCCATTCGTGGACCACACCGGTAGCATGTAGTCCCCGGACTGGGAGGCGGCGCGAATCTTGTACGGCCCCTCTCCATTGGCGCCTACCAGCCAGAGATCGACGGCTTGCCGCTCAGGGTCCTCACGTCCGAAGGCGATGAGCAATCCGTCTGGTGAAACCGAAGGGAACGATGCCTGGTCCACTACCTTCTGTGGAGTACCACCCAGGATTGATACGGACCACACGGATCGTTCCCACTGCCGAGTCGTCTCACCTCTTGCTTGGATCCATCGCTCTTCAGCTCGGATGAGCAGGAGCTTGGTTCCGTCAGGAAACCAGGAAACTTCCGCTGAGGAAAAGCTTTCAGGAACGGGAACGGGCCGCTTTTCACCAGAGCGGATCACCTGGATGAACGGTTTTCCCTTCAAACAGAAGGCCAGATACTTGCCATCGGGAGAGATGGCGGCTGAGAGCAACGGGTTATCCCACGCATACGTGGTGAGTGGCTTAAAAGACATTCCCATTCTTTCAGGGGGTTTCTGCGACTGCTGCCGCACCCGCCATAGGGCTAAAGATCCTCCGATGACGGCTAACAGAATTCCGGCGAGACTGAGCTTCCAGGCTCGGGAGCGAATCAGCCTCGATAGGATCCTGGGTGATTCCGCTGCGGGAACCGCTGGCGTGGCCTTGGATTCAATTCCTTTCGCTTCACCACTTGGCTCTTTTCCTCTTTTCTGAGCCTTGAGTGCCTCCACATTCGCTTCTGCAATCTCCTGAAGCTGAGAGGTCAGCTCTGCTGCATTCTGCCAGCGTTCTTCCGGCTTCTTGGCCAGACATCGCTGCACCACACGATCTAGTGCCGGCGGGCTCACGGGTTGAATGGTTCCGATGGGTGGCGGCTGAAAGGTGAGAATCTTCGCAATCAGGCTGGCTTTGCTGTCTCCCTCGAACGCTTTCTGGCCCGTGGCCATTTCGTAAATAACTACGCCCAGAGCAAAGAGGTCGGTGCGCGCATCTGCCTCCTTGCCCCCCAGTTGTTCCGGGGCCATGTATTCGAGCGTTCCGAGAATCATGCCTGCTTCCGTCAGACTCTCGCTTTCTTTGCTGTAGCGGCGCTCTGTGAGCGTCGACTCAGACCCACGGCGGTCATAGACCGGCGCTACAGCACGCTTCGCTAGCCCAAAGTCAAGGAGCACGGCTCCCGTCTCCGTCAGCATGATGTTGCCCGGCTTCAGATCGCGATGAACCACTCCCTTCCGGTGCGCCGTGTTCAGAGCCCCGGCGAGTTCAATCGCATATCTCAGCACCTCTGCTGTCGGCAGCGGCCCCTTCTTCAGCCGCTTGCTCAGCGTTTCTCCTTCGAGATACTCCATCACGAGAAAGTTCGTCCCATCTTCACGGCGGATATCGTGCAAGGCACAGATGTTGGGATGATTCAAGACCGCTATGGCTCGGGCCTCTCGTTCAAAGCGCTGCTGGAGATCGGCTCGCTCGGACAGGTGCCTCGGTAGAACCTTGATGGCTACCGTTCGATTCAACCGGGTATCTCTGGCTTTATAGACCTCTCCCATACCCCCGGCACCGAGAGCACCCAGAATCTGGTAAGGCCCGAGTTTTCTGCCAACCAGTGACGGCGGTTCGCCTGCCAGCTTTTCGGCAGTCAACTCCAGCGCCGGTCTGTCCAGCAGCTGCTGGGCCTGCCGGTCATAGGCCAGCAGCGACTCCACCTCGCGCCGCAGTTCCGCGTTTTCGCCGCAGGCCTTCTCCAGAAAAGCCGCGCGCTCCTTCTCCTCCACTTCCACAGCGGCGCTGGTATTGAGATCGAATGGGCCGACTGTCCGTTGAAAGACGAAGAGCTCTCCTCGTATCCAGGGTGTCCCGAGGTATCGGATGCGACTCAGCTTTTTCTTCGCATCCTTCCGGCCACGACGACACAAACGCATGTGGGCGGCGAGGCCTTCGTGACCGCCCGTATTGCCAATATCTTTTGGAATCGAGTCGAGGAACAAGGGCAAAGACTGAATGTTTCGGCTCCCAGGTTCCTGGCACACACCATTGCCCATGAGCTGGGGCATTTGCTGCTTGGGTCCAACTCTCATTCGTCGACAGGAATCATGACCGCGCGTTGGGACGCGCAAACCGTCACCCGCATCTATCAGGAAGGTCTCTATTTCAACGGTCAACAAGCTGAAGTCATTCGAACAGAAATGAAAAAGCGAGTAGATCAACAGAGGGCTTTCCAGAATGCCTTGCTGGCAACACCGTGACCAGAGCGTCCTCAGGCTGCCTTGATGACGAACCACAATATCCCTGGAGCTATGAAAATCCCCTCTGTCGGAGGGGTGGCGCGCAGCGACAGCGGTCGCACAGCGCGGGGGTGGGTTCGCTCTCTATTCCACAACCCACCCCAAGGCCTGACGGCCCTTGCCCCTCCCGAGAGGGGAATAGTCCGGCGGTTTTCTGCGACGAACCATTTTCATGGGTCGTGGTGCCGTAACGCGGCATGAAAAACTGTGAAAAATGGCGGATCCTCCTGTTTCATTCTCGGGCCGGAAACTGTAATTGACCCCGTTCTCAGAACGGACCTGCCGCTCATAGAGCGGCCTCTACAATTTTTTCACAGCTCCCCTGGTAACCACGACCCGCGCACCGGTTGCGCCAATGGTTAGCTACCGTCACATCATCGAGCGGCAGCCGCGCTCCGGACGGAGACGCACGGCGTTGAGCCTCAGGCATTCGCCGCTGAGGACAGCGGCTCCCACATTGACAAGCTGCACTACCGTCGCGGAAGTAAGGTCTGCCCGGCTCGAGGTACGTCATCGTATTGATAATTGAACCGCTTAGGAATGCCCAAGCGCAAGAGCGCGCCAAACAAATACGTTCACTGATTACCCTGACGCGTGTCCATTTCCCGCAAAAGCCAGGTCTTGGCCAACCTCAAATCCCGCCGAATCGTCTCGGGTGCCACCTTCAGAACCTCAGCCGCTTCCTCTTCAGTGAGCCCACCAAAAAAACGCAGCTCCACAACCTGGCTCTTGCGCGCGTCCACGGCAGCCAGAGCATCCAGCGCCCGATCGAGCGCAACAACATCCAAATCGGGGGCTTCGCAAATCACCATCGCCTCGTCGAGCGGGACCTGCTGCGCTCCGGCACCCCGCTTTAAGTAGTGTCGCGAGCGGGCAAAATCAACCAGGATCCGGCGCATGAGCTGTGCGGAGACAGCCATGAAGTGAGCCCGGTTCTGCCAACGCACTTGGCTGGAATCGACCAGCCGCAAGAAAGCTTCATTCACCAGGGCCGTGGTTTGCAGGGTGTGTCCGGTTCGCTCGCCAGCCATGTAGTGATGCGCCAGGCGGCTCAGCTCAGCATGTACCAGCGGAACAAGCTTTTCCAGCGCGGCCGGCTCTCCCTGGCTCCAGGCCAGCAAAAGCTGCGTGACTTCCGGGGACGAGGGCACTGACATGGCGGCACACCTCTGTCAGAGCAAAGGAGGATCAGTTAGAGAAAGACTGGAGCCAGTATACCACTGGCTGTCCGTTTGGCGGTGGGCGTCTTAGGTAAGCCTGTTCAGGCCACGGGAAACAGTCGGGGGTCATCGTCAGTGCATGGGCCCGCCCTCGATATTCTGAAATGTTTTGCCTGCCTTCAGCATAGCAGGGCAAGAAGGCGTGAGCCCCGATCAGACTCGAAAGAACTCCCGCAGACATTAACGGGTTTGGATGTCCTTCACGCCTTATGTGGCAAGGAGGGAAATCCCATGACCCCAAGATCCAAAGTGAGTTGGTTTCTGTGTTGTGCTCTCTCGTTGAGCCTGGACGCGTGGGCTTTTGAAGAGGCAAGTCCCGCGAACCGAGAAACGCTTTGGCAGGAGTTCATGAACCAAGGCAAGCAACAGCGGGAGCAAAGGCGTTTTGCTGACGCCGAAAAGAACTACCTGGCAGCGGTGAGCGCAGCCGAGCAGTTTGGGTCCGAAGATTCAAGGTATGCAGCAAGCCTGAACGCACTGGCCATCACCTATCATGAACAGGGCCGCTACGCGGACGCTGAACTCACTTATCGCAAGGCATTGGCCATCTGGGAAGGTACGGCGCAGCCAGAGGATGAGAATGTCGCCATCTGTCTGAATAACCTGGCGAGACTCTACCAGGACCGGGGACAGTTTGCTCAAGCTGAGCCGTCGTTAAAACGAGCCCTGGCGATCGAGCAGAAGCTCTTTGCGGGTGGACCTGTTGAACAGGCTAAGCGCCTGGACCGTTTGGGAGATTTGTACTCCGCTCAGGGTCTCTATTCGCAAGCCGAGACCACCTATCGGAGATTGCTAGCCATGCAGGAGAAGACTTTGAGTCCAGATGACCTGCAGCTGGCCGGTAGCCTCCAGAAGCTCGCACGACTGAACTTTCGACTGGGCCGGTACACAGAAGCGGAAACTCTTCATCGTAGAGCTCTGGCGATTCGAAAAAAAACCTTGGGCGAGACAGACCCGGCCGTGGTCATGAGTCTCACTGATCTTGCACGCGTTTATCGAGAGGAAGGACGCTTCAGAGAGGCGGAATCTCTGACTCGCCAGGTCATCAGCCTTCTGGAGAAGAGCTTGGGACCCGAACACCCGGATCTATCTCCAGTACTGAACAACCTCGCCGATGTTTACCAGGCACAGCAGCGCTATCCCGAAGCAGAATCTCTCTATCGGAGAGCCTTGGCCGCCAACGAAAGATTCCTGGGGCCTGAGCATCCCGATACCGGCAAAATCCTCAATGGCCTGGGCACGCTGTACTTTGAGCAAAAAAAATACGGCCAGGCTGAGACCCTGTACCGGCGAGCGCTGTCTATCAAGGAGAAGTCTCTCGGGCCGAATGATCCTTCGGTCGCCACGAGTCTGAATAATCTTGGCCAGACGTATCTCTTGCAGAATCGGTGCGACGAAGCCGAGCCACTGTTTCGGCGCGCTCTCGATATCCGGGAAGCCCGTTTAGGGAAGGAGCACCGTGATGTTGCGACCACTCTAAATGATTACGCCTCTCTACTGAGAAAAACGAACAGAAAATCGGAGGCGCGGGAAATGGCTGTCCGGGCCAGTCGTATTCTGGCGAAAGACCAAGCCGCCAGGCTGGCCAAACAAAGTGTTCATGTGAAGACTCTTATCAATTCGACGGAGAAATCACGCTAAGTGAATTCACGAAGCAGAACAACCGATTCAATGCAGAGTGGAGCCGCTTCTCGAAGCGAGAGCGAGACAGTGCTGGAGAAGTGGATGCAGGTATGAACTGATTTCCTTTTCTTCAGGCCCGCGCCCGGGCCGTGGGGTCGGGTTCTGGCCTGGCCCCAGGCTCTCCGGGTCTTTCCAGCTTGGCTACAGGCGCTTCCTGGGAAGCTTTGGGGAGGCTGAAATCGACAAAATCCACGCGGGTTGACGTCGAGATTACCGAATGCTTCTTGAACTTTTGTTCGTTGCGGTAGGGGTGGTCTGACCGATAGTGAGCGCCGCGGCTTTCTTCGCGCGCCATGGCTGAAACAATCATCAGCTCTGCAACCGTGATCAAGTTCTTCAGTTCACATTCCGCCCGGTTGGCAGAGCTGGCTTTGAAGTGTGAACCCAAATGCAGCAAGTGCCGAAGTGCTTCCTTCAATTCCCGTCCATCTCTCAGAATTCCCACGTTCTCCCACATGAGCCGCTGAATGCCCTTCCGAGTCTCCTTCAGGCGGTGCAGGTCTGGCCCACACTCCACGCGCTCTGGGCTCTCAGCTTTCAGGTGTCCTGGAACACTCGGCGGAGCTTCTCTCGCCGCTGTCTGCCCGGCTCTGGCGCCGTAGACCAGACCCTCCAGCAGCGAATTGCTTGCAAGCCTGTTGGCGCCATGCACGCCAGTGCACGCCACTTCTCCGGCAGCATAAAGATTTCTCAACGAAGTGCGTCCCTCCAGGTCGGTTCGCACGCCACCCATCATGTAGTGCGCCGCCGGATGAGTCGGAATCATGTCAACGGTGATGTCGATGTTGTAGTTCAGGCACGTCGCATAGACCTTTGGAAAGCGCTTCTTGATCAGGTTTCCGTCTAGATGTGTCAGATCAAGATAGGCGAATTTGCTCATGGTCTTCTTCATTTCTGCAACAACGGCGCGCGACACGACGTCACGCGGCGCCAGGTCTCCCATTTCGTGATACTGACGCATGAAGCGCTCGCAGTCTATGTTCCTCAGGCAACCTCCTTCACCCCGAATCGCTTCGGTGAGCAAAAACCTGGGGGCGCCGTTGAGAAACAAAGCCGTTGGGTGGAACTGGAAGAATTCCATATCGGCCAGGACAGCACCAGCACGGTGAGCCATGGCCAGACCGTCTCCTGTCGCCAAGTCGGGATTGGTTGTTTCTGAATAGACTTGTCCTGCTCCCCCCGATGTCAAGACAACACTCCGCGCACGCACTTTGTGGAGGCACTGCCGCTGCTCATCGAGAAAATACGCCCCCCAGACGGCGCCATCCTGCTCGATCAGGTCGAGTGAAAAACAATGCGGCTTCAGTGTCACATTGGGATTCGCCAATGCCTTCTTCAGCAGAACTCGAATGATCTCGCTCCCCGTGGAATCGCCATGCGCATGCAACACACGGGAGCGGCTGTGTGCGGCTTCCTTTGAAAAACTGAGATGCGTTCCCTCGCGGTCGAAGGCGGTCCCCCAATCGATGAGTTCGTTGATGTAGCGGATCCCCTCTTCCACAAGCACTCTTGCCGCTTCAGGACGGCACAACCCGTCGCCCGCCCGCAGGGTATCTTCGTAGTGCAGGCTGACCTCATCCTCATCACCAAGGGCCACGGCGATGCCTCCCTGGGCCCACTCCGTGTTGGACTCGGTCGGACGCTCCTTCGTTAGCAACAAAACCTTGCCCACCGCAGCCAGCTCAATGGCCGCACGGAGGCCGGCAATGCCGCTCCCGATGACTAAAAAGTCAGTTGTGAGTTCCTCTCCTGATTTCATACTCTGAGTCTCATCCCGCTAGCCATCGCGGGAGTCGCGCCAGTTGTTTGTGTTCGCATTAGAACCTAACTGTATCGCTTTTCTCACTTGCATTGCAATTGCGGGCAAGCCAAGTCTCTTGGTTGGTCACGGAAGGGTTGTGTTATATTGTGGCGCTTTGATGCATCGCATGCCCTGTGGGCAACCAAGGACTCTCGCGGCAACGCATGAACGTACTCACCCGGATCATCGCATCAATCCGCTATCCCGAGTCGGCACTTGGAAAGTCGCTTCAACGCATTGTCCCTGTCGTTTTATTCATGATTCTTGCGGTGCTGGCGCTGGCTGGGTTCGCCACCTACCGGATTGTTTCACCCGGGCGGCTCGCCGAAACGATCGATCCCAGCAGCTTTCTGCTGCGGAACTTCCAGTCTCTCCCGTTTACGGGATCGGGTGGTCAAACGCTGGAAGGATGGTTTATCCCTTCTGTTCGCGGCGCACCGGTTGTTTTTCTCTGCCACGGATACAGATCGAACCGGTCGGAGCTTCTGACACTGGCATCGACTTTCCAGGAGAACGGGTACAACCTCTTTCTCTTCGATTTTCGCGCTCACGGATCAAGTCCTTCCTCGTTTTGTTCGCTGGGAATTCGTGAAACAGAGGATCTGACTTCGGCCATCCAGATGATGATGGCGCGGGCCGATGTCGACGGCAATCGCGCAGGCCTTTGGGGAGTGGGGCTCGGTGCCTATGTTGCACTCTCGGCAGCCGTCTCGAGCGATAAGGTGAGGGCCCTGGCCGTGGACATGCCTTTTGCGAGCACGTCTGACTTTATCGAGATGCAAGCCTCTGCAGCTCTCGGCGTCGACACGTTCGTGTTCAACAAGCTCGCCCGCTTTGGGTTCTTTCTAGTCAATCTGCCCAAGACCTCAACTAGCCGGGCAGCTCTGCTTCAGAGCCTGAGCGCGCTGGAGAACCGGGACACGTTGTTTATCACGAGCGAAGAAACTCCATCTCTGGAATCGCAGACTCTGAGTTTGTTTAACCACGCTCCGCAACCCAAAGAACTGCTTCGGATGAAGCGTTCCAAGACCAGCATTCTTTACGATGTCGACCGCAAGAACTACGAGAACGCGATAGTCGACTTCTTTAAGAAACACCTGCCTGTGCGCGGCGGCTGATTGGATCCGCTGACTCCGCACCACAACGAGCGCATCGTGGGTTTGCTGCGGCCGTGCCGCAGCAGCTCTCGTTCCCCGACGTTCAGTCTTTCTTCGCCTTCATGCTCACAATCTTTTGCCCCATGAACTGGGCTTCCCCAAGCGCACGGGCGCCGGGCAGGACCGTCTCAGCATTTACCGGAGCCTCTGTGACGAAGAAGAATCTCTCCTGAGCCGGATATTCCACATCCGCTTCCGAGTAAATCAGCTTAGCTGGAGCGTTGAGATAAAAGCCCAATCCGTATTCGATCCGTCGGGAGAGTTGGTAGACGAAGATTTTCTCACCGCGAAAACCCTGCTGCTGAACGAAAGCGGCAAGGTCCCGCGTGGATTCCAGCGGGCTGAGCTGATGCAGAACACGTTCTGTGACGAACAGCGTTATGGCCGCGGCGCCCATCAGATAGACTGCTGGCAGCAGTCGCGTCTTCCTGAGCCAGACCAACACGACCGCGCAAGAGCCGGCGCCACCAATCAAGGCAGCGAGTTTCGTGGCAAAGGCGCCCAGCTCGACATTCAATGCGCTCGCGCTCCACGGCAAGGCAACACCCAGCGCCAGCACACATAGCGCCTGCCAGAACACTGCCGAAGCAGTGCCGGGAATCTGGGGGCCACGCGGGAGGGAGTTCCAGCTTCGCTCCCACTCTCGAGCCGCCAGCAGCGCCAAGGGCGGAAACATCGGGAGGACGTATCCTGGCAGCTTCGACAGCGACAACGAAAAAAAGACGAATGGAACCAGCGCCCAGCTCCAAAGGAACCATTCCTCAGAAATACCCGGTCGCTCCTTTCCAGGAAGATGGTGAGGCACATCGGACTGCTGTTGGCTGGCAGCAGGCCTCCGCCGGGCGGCACGCTTCCATGAAGCTCGCGCGCCTCTCCACACGGGACCCGCGAGCTGGAACGACCACGGGAAAAAGCCCGCAAAGACAACCAGCACGTAGAACCAAAGCGGCTGCGGATGCTGGTATCGGTCTGAAGCGAAGCGCGCCAGATTGTGGTTCAGCAGGAACTCCTCAATGAAGCCCCACCCATTGACCCGGTAGCAAAGGACATACCAAGGCAGCGCCACAGCCAAACCAAGCAAAATAGGGCCAAGCCGGGCCACTGTTCTTAGCAGGCTCCACTGAGATGTTGTCACGAGCAACAGTCCCAGACTGCCGCCCGCAAGGATTAAGGCAACAGGTCCTTTTGCCAGTATTGCGACGCCGAGAAATCCGCAATATCCATAGGCCCAGGCCGTCTTCAACGAAGCCCTTGCCACCCTGTGATTTCTAGCTCCGAACCACGCAAAGTAGAGGCTGGCAAAAGACAGTGTCAGCCCTAAGTTCAAGAGCATGTCTGTTGAAGCGGCGCGCGCCAGAGAAAAGTAGAGTGGGGATGCTGCCAGAATCAAAGCAGCCATGAGTCCACAACGCCAGCCCGCCGAGCGCCAACCGATTCCCAGGACAACCAGGACTCCGAGCAGACCTGCAATAGCAGAAGGCAAGCGCGCAGACAATTCAGAAACGCCAAGCGTCTTGAACGCAGCTCCCGCCAGCCAATAATACAGCACCGGCTTTTCGAACCAGGGAACTCCATGCAGCCGAGGCGTGACCCAGTCTCCGGAGTCGGCCATCTCACGCGCCACCTGGGCATAGCGCGGTTCATCAGGCCCAACCAATCCCAGATTGCTGAGCCCATGAAACAGCTGCACGTAAACAAAGGCGCTGAAGAGCGCCAGCAGAAGCCACCGAGGCAGGGTAGCTTCCGCGAAGAATCCAGGAACAGTTGTCGGATAATGTGAGCTTCCGGAGGCGGTCAATAGTAGTCTGAACAGGACATGTAGTAGCCGCAGCGCGGGCAAAGCAGTTTGCAGTGGTTCCCTTGAAGCTCGACGGCGCACTGCGGACAGTACTGGCTGACGTCTTTTTTCGCAGGCTTGGATTGCGGCAAGTGCACCTTCTTGTCGGGAAGGCTGGGTTTCATCTTCATCATTCTGATATCCAGGTCAGGCCCTCGTGCCCTAACCCGAGCACATTGTTCACCGCTTCTGTTGGCAAGCAAGACAGGCAGCCACACTCAGAGAGCGATGGGCCTGACCTTTCAAACATGCTTGGCCAGCATCCTTTCGAAGTCCTTCTTGAGGGCTGCCCCCACGATTCGGTCGGCAATCTCCCCATTCTTGAAGAGCAGGATTGTCGGAATGCTCATGATGCCATAACGGCTGGCAATATTCGGGTTGTCGTCGGTGTTCAGCTTGCCGACCTTAACCTTTTCGGAATAGCTGCCAGCAAGTTCCGCAACAATAGGACCGACCATGCGGCAGGGTGCGCACCAAGGGGCCCAGAAATCCACCAGCACCGGCTTGTCTGACTGCAATGCTTCCACATCAAAATTATTATCTGTAAATTCCACCAGGTTCCCACTCATGAATAAGCTCCTTTGTTCCCTAAGGAAAACGATTTCTCCAACTTGGCTCCACCTTCGCCGCTGTTTCCTAAAAGCCGCGCGGACTGTGCCATACCGCTCGCAACGACCTCATCATTTTGCCCCCGCATTCGAAATTGTCAAGGTCTAATGGCAAACAGGCTGGTACCGTTCGCAGAGAACAGGATGGTTGCTACCGCTCTGCCTTCAACCGATCCAGAATCTGGCGGGATGCTGAGGCAAAAGGATAGCGGTCCGTTTCAGATGCCGGGACCCAGCGGTGCTTTTTGCCGTTGCCGATGCGTCGTGATCGGCCTGCAAAGCGCGCTTCAAATACCTCCATTACGATTCTCTGGGACGTGATGGAATGCTTGACGGTCACTAGCCATTCCAAGTCCTTGATCTTCAACCCATACTGCTCGGCGACAAACTCGGCCAGCCGCTCATTCGGATTCACTGATTGGTGAAACTCTACGGCAGGAAACTCCCAAAAATCTTCCAGAAGCTTTTCTCCCGTGCGTTGAGTAAGGAAGTATCGGCCTCGATGTCGAATGACGACGGCGGCGCGTCGTATCTTCTTGCTCTGCGCGCCCTCACCTTTCTCCGGCAGCTGTTCCTGGACGCCTAGCGCGAAGGCGATGCAGCGCTGTTCCCAGGGACAGGCACCGCACTGCGGATTTCTGGGTGAGCAGACGGTCGCGCCCAGTTCCATTATGGCCTGATTGAAGTCCCCTGGCTGCCGCTTGGGCAGCAAGCGCTGCGCCACCTCCCACAAATGCCGCAGCACCGGGCTGTTCTTAGGGTCGCCCCGAATCGCGAAAAGGCGAGCCAGGACACGGGCCACGTTGCCGTCAACCACTGCGTAATGCTGGGCAAATGCAATGCTGAGGATAGCAGCCGCCGTATAACGCCCCACTCCAGGCAAAGACAGCACATGAGTGTAGTCTTGCGGAAACTTCCCCGCAAAACGCTCGACAATGACCTTTGCTGCTCTCTGGAGATTCCTTGCGCGCGAATAATACCCAAGGCCTGCCCACAAGCGCAGCAGATCGTTGATTTCAGCATTCGCTAGCGATCTGATGTTGGGAAAGCGTTTCAGAAACCGCAGGTAATACGGGATTACCGTCTGGACCTGAGTCTGCTGCAGCATGACTTCAGAGATCCACACGGGATAGGGGTCGGTGACGCACCTCCAGGGAAGATCTCGGCGGTTCGCTGCGTACCATGAGAGCAGGGCTCTTTGCAGCACCCGCACCTGCTCGCGTGTCAATTTAAGTGCTTGTTCCTGCATGTTCACCCACAGACTGCAGCCAACTGCGTCACAGTCCAATTGAGACCACCCGGCACCTCATCAGATCTTCGCCCTGGAAAGATTGGCCCTTTGCCAAGTTCAGATCATACATTGCACAGAGCTCATTGTCGTCGGCTGTCTCTCCGCAGACGCTCCTCCGGTGAAGTGATAAAGCGCCTCAGCCAGACCGAGCCGCCTGGCGGCGTCGCTAACACGGTCAAATTCACTTTGCCTTCCACCGCGAGTGCCCTAAACTGCCGTCCAATGGCTTCGTCGAGAAACACCGCGATCCTTTCTACCTAGCGGCGTCAAGCCTGGAGAGTCGCCATGGAGACGAGTTCCTTTCAGCAAGTCGAACGAAGATTTCAAGCGGATGGGGCTGACGCAGCGCTCGAATGCCTGGTTCAGCAGCTCCTGACCGAGAAAGACTACCGGCAGCTATTCCAGGCGCGACTACTGCAGAAGCGCTTCGAGCTGGGACTGCCACTTATTCAAAGCAGCGCTTTCGAGAGTCTACCGCCCGAAAACCGGGCTGTTTTTGAAGAAGCCTTTCTCCGGGCTGCCCGCGAGACTGGCGAGCTCTTCCTGGCTGATGGCGACATCCCGGGTGCCTGGCCTTATTTTCGAGCCATTGGAGATCTCGCCCCAGTTCGAGCAGCCATCGACAAGGTGGAGCAGCATGAGAACGTCGCCGCAATCATTGAGATTGCTTACCAGGAGCAGGTGCACCCACGCAAAGGATTTGAACTCATACTGAGCCAGTACGGGGTATGCCGCGCCATCTCGAGTGTTTTTCAGTATCCAGACCCGGAGGGCCGCAAGGACTGCATTGCCCTGTTGACGCGCACGCTGCATGCCGATCTTGTCCAGAATCTTAAACACGCGATTGCGCGAACTGAGAGTCAGTCGCCTGAGACCTCAAGCATCACTGATCTCATCAGGGGACGCGACTGGCTCTTCGGAGAAAACGCCTACTACATTGACACGTCTCACGTCGTCTCGGTTGTGCAGTACAGTCTGGAACTCAGCGATAACGAAGCACTCGGCCTAGCCTTGCAGTTGGCGGAGTACGGCAGCTGCCTTGGGTCGATGTTTCAGCGCTGCGGAAATCCTCCGCTGGAGACCTTTCAGGATTACAGGCAGTACTTGCGTGGGGTCTTGGGAATCGATGTTGAAGAGTCCGTGGCTCACTTCCGAAGAAAGATTGATGACTGCGATCCTCTCGAAGTGGGTACGAGTCCGGCACAGGTTCTGGTGGGCTTGCTGAGCAGGCTGGGCCGCCACTCCGAGGCCATTGCCGTTTCACTCAAGCATCTGCACGATGTGGATCCCAATCAACTTGCCTGTCCGTCGGTGCTTCAACTTTGCCAGCTGGCGGGCGATTTTAACCAGCTGCGCGAGATCTCCAGTCAACGTGGAGACCTGCTCAGTTTCACCGCCGCGTTGCTGCAAAAAAAGCAGCCTTCAACCTCACATGGCCTTGGGAACCGATCGGGATGCAGCACAGACCTCTGAGACAAACTCCGCGGTGTGGCTGTGCGCCCACCTGCTTGAAAAGAAGCGTGGCGATGAGAGCCGAGAATCGAACGATGATAGATGGGTTCCGAACGAAGTACGGAAGGGCCGCGAGTCAATTCCTCAGGGAAGTTCTTCGATCGTAATGTCCTTGTACCAAGCCTCGCTGGGCGGTCCGCCGTGGATCTGCAGGCAGATGACGCCACTCTGTTCGATAGATTCGTCCGATTCAGTGTAGTTGGCAGTTTGAGTCCCATTGATCCACAGCTGCACTCGGCGGCCCTCGCACCGGATTTGGTATTCGTTCCAGTCGTCGCGCTTCAGAATGCGATTGACCACAGTTACCTCTGACTTCGCCAGAACTTTCTTCCGCCGTGACTCGTCGTAGAGACATCCCCACCATTCAGGATCTCCCATGTCAGCCTGGTAGCCAATGACTTCGTGGTGGTTGGGAATTCGTTGCGACCGGACTTGCACGCCGGCGTTGGCACCCTGCCCTAAGAGCTTGAATTTCAGCCGCAGAACAAAGTTCTTATACGTCCTTTGGGTGCACAGAAACTCGTTTCTAGGAACCTTCGCTGACAGCGCCCCACCAACCACGGCACCTTCCTGAATTCGAAAGCTCTTCTCGGTGTCGCCCTCCCAACCTTTGAAGCTTTTGCCGTCAAACAGAGAAGCGCTTCGCACCTTACCGGCGGCAAGCGGCAGACAGAGAAGCGCAACAGCGAGGCAGATGAAAGCAACACCCGGTTGCGGCCAGCCAAAATATTTGAAATTCATGTGTGTATTCTCCGTTGAAAGCATCGTGACTGACTGCGGGCCGCCGTTCGGAGAGCGTCTTCCAAACTGACAGGTTGCTGAAAAACTCTCTAAACAAGAATCCAATCGCCGGTTGCTCACGCACACGGTAGCTGCTTCGGCTTCAGCGCCGGCTTTTCTGTACCGCGACCGGATTTACAGGAGCGGCACTGAGACACCGTTTAGACTTTTCGGCAGGCACCGTCTCTCTTTTCACTGCGTCGCGCTGTCGTTGGCTGCGGGGACACTGCGACCTGACCACCAGACAGCGGCCAGGCCTAAACACAATGCGAATCCGATCCACCGAACTGCGCCGGACTCGAACACCACAGTGGCGTTGAATACAACAAATAAGAAGAAGCCGTGCCACCCCAATGTCAACCAGCTCGGTCGCCGCCAGTAGCTTTGAACGCCGCGGCACCACCACCAAACCACATCCGCCAGCCAGCCAAGCGTGAAAGCGTAACTGACAAATACCCCCGAGCCAAACTCGAGATTCACAACCTGGCGAGTCTGCCGGGCCGTTTCCCGGTATGCGGCTTGGTGACTCCAAGCATGATAGTAGTGAAACGCAAAGACGACATGAGCAAGATAGGAAAGGCACCCGAGAGTCCAAACCGCCCGCGCAAATGCCAGTTGCGATTCTCTCTTTCGAACCCTGAGCAGGGTTCCGGCTCCGAGACCATAGCCTGCCAGTGCCAGCCAAATTGTGACTCGTGTCAGTTGCTCTCCAATAGCCACAGCGTATCCAGGATTGCATCAATTCTTGAGGGCACCGGATGGTACCATAGCTACTGAAAGCCCGGTCCCTAGACTCGCTATCTCTCTTGAATTGCTTGAGCTGTCCCAGAAACTGTGGTAGCGGTAAAAGCCGATGATTCCTTCCTGTCCTTCGATTCGGAGTAGAATATCCGCAGTTTTTTTGGAAAGGAGCGGCCATGGCTCAGATTCCGGAGTTCAGAAACTATGTTGCTGGAGAATGGATTCGGTCCTCGTCGGGTGCTACTTTCGAGAATCGTAACCCCGCCAACCGCAATCAAGTCCTGGGAAGTTTCCAGAAGTCGACGGCTGCAGATGTCGACCAGGCAATTGCGTCGGCCGCGGAAGCCTACTCTCGCTGGCGCTTGATGCCTGCACCCAGAAGGGCTGAGATTCTTTTCCGCCTTGGCGAACTGTTGATCAGGCACAAGGAAGAATTTGCCCAGCAGATGACACGGGAAATGGGCAAGGTTTTGAACGAGACTCGCGGCGATGTACAGGAAGCCATTGACATGTCGTTTTACACGGCAGGAGAGGGCCGGCGGCTTTATGGACACACCACTCCGGCTGAACTACCCAACAAGTTTGCCATGAGTGTGCGAATGCCCTTGGGTGTCTGCTCCCTGATCACACCCTGGAATTTTCCCATGGCGATTCCGTCTTGGAAGCTGATCCCGGCGCTGGTCTGCGGCAACACAGTTGTCATCAAGCCTGCCTCCGACACGCCACACTCCTGTTACAACTTGGTGAGGACCTGTGAGGAGGCTGGAATTCCGGCAGGTGTCGTCAATTTCGTCACCGGTTCGGGGGGAGAGTTGAGCACGCCGCTGCTGACACATCCCGGCGTAAAGTTGGTCTCTTTTACCGGTTCCACAGAAATTGGGAAAGCCGTTTCGATTGCTTGCGCTCCGAGCTTCAAGCACTGCAACCTTGAGATGGGCGGCAAGAATGTGATCATCGTGATGGACGATGCTCACCTCGAGTTGGCTGTGGAAGGAGCCGTTTGGGGGGGCTTTGGCACTTCGGGTCAGCGTTGCACGGCTGCCAGCCGGGTGGTGGTCCACAAGAAGATCTACAAGGAGTTTCTCGACAAACTGGCAGCCCGCACTAGGTCGTTGCGTGTTGGCAACGGGCTCGACCCACACACCGAGATGGGGCCGCTCGTGAGCGAGGGCCAACTGCGGACCGTTGAAGGCTATGTTGAAATCGGAAAGAAGGAAGGGGCAAAGCTGCTGGCGGGCGGGCACTGCCTTGGAAGCGGTGACTACGCACATGGCTTTTTCCACGAGCCCACACTATTCGCGGAGGTTTCTCCCAGGATGCGCATCGCTCAGGAGGAGATCTTTGGTCCCGTCGTGTCAATCATTCCAGCCGACAACTTCGATCAAGCCGTTGAGATTGCCAACGACGTTCCTTACGGTCTCTCTGCAGCCATTTACACACAAGATGTGAACAAGGCCTTTATGGCTATGAGGGACATGTACACCGGCATCTTTTATGTCAACGCCTCGACCATAGGCGCCGAGGTTCACTTGCCGTTCGGAGGCACCAAGCAAACCGGAAACGGCCATCGCGAAGCAGGCATCCAGGCGCTGGATATTTTCTCGGAGTGGAAGTCAATCTACGTCGACTACAGCGGCAAGCTGCAGAAAGCGCAGATTGATCATGACTAATTGGTCTGCCGTCTGCTGCCGATTCTCTTGTCGATTGCCGGCGAGCCGTAGACAGCAGGCCGCTGAGTAGATTTGCAGGTCGGGAGAGAGGTCGAATGATCGTCGGCGTTCCGAAGGAAGTCAAAGACAATGAGTTCCGCGTCGGCATGGTGCCAGCCGGTGTGAAGGCGCTGGCTGACGCCGGCAATGCAGTGCTCATCGAACAAGGCGCTGGCGAAGGCAGTGGCATCAGCGATGATGAGTACGTGCAGGCGGGTGGAACGCTGGTAACTTGTGAGCGGGTCTGGTCGCAGGCTGATATGATCGTAAAAGTCAAAGAACCTGTGGCACAGGAGTACTTCCGCTTGCGCAAGGGCCAGATTCTTTTCACTTATCTTCACCTGGCACCCTTGCCGGAACTCACTCGAGTTCTGCTGGAGAAAAAGGTGATCGGTATCGCCTACGAGACCATCACGGAACCGGATGGGAGTCTGCCCTTGCTGACTCCCATGAGCGAGGTCGCTGGCCGGATGGCGATCCAGATCGGCGCGCAGTACTTGGAAAAGAATCAGGGCGGCCGGGGAATTCTCTTGAGTGGTGTACCGGGTGTCCCACCGGCCCAGGTGGTTATCATCGGCGGAGGAATTGTTGGAATCAACGCCGCGAAGAGCGCCCACGGGATGGGCGCCCATGTTACGGTGTTGGACAACAATATCCACAAGTTGCGCTATCTGGACGACGTGTTCCTCGGGCGCGTGGCAACACTCGCATCCAACAGCGTTACTATCGCTCACTCAGTGCGCAAGGCCGATTTGCTCGTTGGCGCAGTGCTGGTTCCGGGAGCTTCAGCGCCGAAGCTGGTCACGCGCCAGATGATTCCGACCATGAAAAGAGGTGCTGTGATTGTCGATGTGGCCGTGGATCAAGGCGGTTGCATTGAAACCACACACCCCACCACACATAGCCATCCCACGTTCCATGTCGATGGGGTGCTTCACTATTGTGTCGCTAACATGCCCGGAGCCGTGCCTCGCACTTCAACCTTTGCCCTGACCAACGCCACAATGCCGTATGTCCTCAAGCTGGTTCAGAAAGGGTTTTCTGACTCGGTTCGGTCCGATCCAGGATTTGCCAGCGGTGTCAACGTTTTCGATGGACATGTCACCTATCTCGGCGTTGCCGAGTCGCAGGGAATCGAGTGCAAACCGGTGCTTCAGTTGCTGCAATGAGGCAGCGGCTGTGGCCGTCCTCGGCCTTACGCGCCCGGGCAGGAGTTGAGCTAAGCACAGAGACGCTGGGCGAGAGACGCTCCTCTGCCGAATCTGAAGTGGGTGCGGGTGACGGCACCCCTGCCTTCTGTTCATCCCGGCTGGCTTGCTGTGCCAGATAACAACATCTCCGATACCTCCTTGACCTCCACGCAGCGCTCCTGGAATCTCATTCTCGACGGCTCAGGGGAAGGTCCATTCAACATGGCCTTCGATGAGGTTCTCCTTCGTCATGTATCCTCGCCGGGGTGTCCCCATGTCACTTACCTCCGGTTCTATCAGTGGGAGCGCCCCACTCTTTCGCTGGGGTTTTCTCAAAAGGCCGCTCGGATTACCAGCTTTGAATTCTGCCGCCAGCACAACATTCCTATAGTTCGGCGGCTGACCGGCGGCAAAGCAGTGCTGCATGATCGCGAACTGACATACTCCGTCGTGTCGAATGACCCGACGTTTTTTCCTCCTTCAGATATCACTGCCACCTACGCCCGCATTGCTGAAGCACTTCTGCGCGGCCTTGCTCACCTCGGGGTTGAGGCAACCTTGACGGATAGGGTCTTCCGGCCCAGCCAGCCTCTTTCGTCCGCTTGTTTCGCAGTTGCCAACCATCACGAGCTTCTCTGGAAAGACAAGAAACTGGTTGGCAGTGCCCAACACAGGACACGCGACAGCTTTCTGCAGCACGGCTCGATTCCTATTGAATTTAACGCACGACAATTGGCCGGATGTCTTGGGCTTGCGGATGTGGCTGGAATGGAGCAAAAAGTGACGGATCTGCACAGCGCTGTAGGTCATTCGCCTTCACCTCAAGAGATCGCCTCGGCGATGTCGAGGGGCTTTTGTGAAACCTTCGGCATCAGGCTTCATGGCTTCGAATTCAGCGCTCGACTGCTTGACGAAGCACGGCAACTGGCTGCCACCAAGTATGCCCATGTGGTCTGGGACCGGCCCATGCATCTGCTGGGCACTCGATGTTGAGCTGTTGCCTGCTCCTGGCTAGGTGTCTGCTGTCAACGGAGGCAGTTTGACGCCCAAAAAAACGTTGGCATGAGTATCTCGAGCAGCAGCTACGACAGGCCGCGAGTACCCCAAAATGGCTTGACACTCAAGGTGTTACATTCTATAAACCTGAAAACCCCGAGCTGCGCGGGTTGCCGAGGCAAGGAATCATGGGCTCTGAGATCAGGCCTGAACTGAATGACCGGGAAAGGGAAATATTGAAGTCAGTCGTTAAGCTCTACATTTCCGATGGAAAGCCCGTCGGATCCCGATTCATCTCTAAGAGGCGCCGACGCGACCTCAGTCCAGCAACTATTCGAAACATCATGGCCGATCTGGAGGAGGCGGGTTATCTCACTCAACCTCATACCTCCGCCGGACGCGTCCCAACGGATAAGGGCTACCGGTTCTACGTGGACAACATGCTGGAGTCTTCTCGGCTGGAAAAGTCCGACCGGGAGTTCATCGAAGACAACATCTTCAAAGCGAACTCCCATGATAGTGTTGTCGAGCGGATTTCTCACACGATCTCCCAGGCCAGCAACAACATCGGATTCGTTATCTCTCCGGCGCTTGACCAGAATCACCTGAAGCATATCGAGTTCATTCAGGTCGGTGACGGCAAGATCCTTGTTATCATTGTTTCGCGGTCCGGTCTGGTGCAAAACCGCATCATCCGCGTCGCCGAGCAGTTTACCCAGACAGAGCTCGATCAGACCGCCCGCTACCTGAATGAAAACTATGCGGGCCTAAGTCTGCTATCGATCCGTAGCGACATTCTCAAGAAGATGGGAGAAGAAAAGGCGCTTTATGACCGGCTCCTCAAGAACGTTATCCTTCTGTGTAATCGTGGCTTGATCGATGAAGTTTCCGATCAGAATGTCGATATATATCTGGACGGCGCTTCGAACCTGCTCAATAAGCCGGAGTTCGCAGACAGCCTACGGATGCGGTCCCTGTTCAAAACGTTTGAGGAAAAAAGCAAGCTGATCAAGATTCTGAATGAATGCATCCGCACCAGTTCTGGGGCGGGAGTCCGCATCATCATCGGTTCTGAGAATTCCACTCCGGGCTTGCAGGAATACACGCTGATTTCCTCACCGATTACTCCGCAGGACCCCAGCCTTGGATCCGTTGGAATTCTGGGACCGACCCGGATGGAATATGCGCGGGCGATTACGATTGTCGATTATGTAGCAAAGCTTTACGGCCAGATATTCAGCTCTAACTGACCCCAGGTTCAGCCTCGTCAATTGTCTTCTTATTTCGGCGCGCCCGCAGCAGTGCGGCGCCTACTAGCGAAGCTGCAGATCACATTCTCTGGAGAAAGCCGTATGGGTGAGGATTTGAAGCCGGAAAATGGTACGACTCCCCAGTCCGAGGCGGATGGTCCCGCGGAGAGCGAGTCGGCAGAAGGGCCAATAGCAGTGGCCGAGGAGTCTGGGCCGGTGGTTGCCGACTCTTCCCAGACTCCGGAGCCTTTAGGTCAGTCCGAGGACGAGTCTCCGGCGGGAGGGGCGGCGCCAGATTCCAGTGATGTGCCTCCACCGGCGGAGGAACAGGTGCCGTTAGCGAAGTTCGCGGCCCTGCAGGTTGAAAAAGACGAACTGTACGACAAACTGCTTCGAAAGCAGGCAGAGTTTGAAAACTTTCGGAAGCGAACTGAGAAGGAGAAGCAGGAATATTATGATTTCGCTTTATCCCGATTCATCCAGGGACTACTGCCAACGCTCGACGGGCTTGAACGCGGCCTGTCCGTCACTGAAGGCGAAACGGTTGAGAGTTATAAGAAAGGAATCGAACTCATTCTGAAGCAACTGCGTGATCACCTCGCTGCTACTGACGTGCAGCCGATACGCGCCACAGGGCAGATGTTCGACCCGAACCTTCACCAAGCGGTGATGCGCGAGGAGAACGCTGTCCTGCCTGAGAATGAAATCATTGAAGAGTTACAGCGTGGCTACACGTTCAAGGAACGGTTGATACGACCGTCCATGGTGAAGGTGGCAGTCCCAGTGCCTGCCCTGGAGCCAGAAACGGCGGCGGAGCCAGAACCAGCGACGGAACCCGCGATCGAAACAGAAGCGGCAGATTGAACCCAGAACGGTTTGATTTTCGAGTCGGGCGCTCTTAGAAAAACGCTGTCTGCTTAGGACCAACAAAATGCCAAAGATCATTGGAATCGATTTGGGTACGACGAACTCCTGTGTTGCGGTGATTGAGGGCGGCGTCGCTCAGGTCATTCCCAACCGGGAAGGTGGAAGGACGACGCCGTCTGTCGTCGGCTTCACTGAAAAAGGAGAGCAGCTGGTCGGTCAGATCGCAAAACGGCAGGCCGTCACCAATTCCAGAAACACTGTCTATGCAGTGAAGCGACTCATTGGCCGCAAGCTCGATTCCCCTGAAGTGCAACAGGCAAGGGATGTGTTGCCCTACCAGCTCTCCGCAGCGGAGACCAACGATGTTCGTATTGAGATCCTGGGCAAAGACTACAGTCCACCCGAAATTTCCGCTGCTATCCTTCAGAGACTGCGTGAGTCTGCTCAAGAATTTCTGGGAGAAGACGTTAGCGACGCGATCATCACTGTGCCAGCGTATTTCGATGACATCCAGCGCCAGGCTACCAAGGACGCGGGCAAGATCGCCGGACTAAACGTGAACCGAATCATCAATGAGCCCACCGCGGCTGCCCTGGCCTACGGATTGGGCAAGCATGAGAGCGAAAAAATCGTTATCTACGATTTGGGAGGCGGGACCTTCGACGTTTCGATTCTCGAACTCAACGATGGAGTGTTCGAGGTGCTGGCCACCTGCGGTGATAGTTTTCTTGGAGGCGAGGACTTCGACCAGAAGATCATTAGCTGGATCGTGGCCGAGTTTCAGAAAGAAAACAATATCGACCTCAAAGCAGATAAGCTGGCCCTGCAACGGCTCAAAGAGTCCGCTGAGAGGGCAAAGTGCGAACTTTCCACGACCATGGAGACGCACATCAATCTGCCATTCATCTCAGCGGATCGCACGGGTCCTAAACACTTCAATAAATTGCTCTCCAGGTCTAAGTTTGAACAGATGGTCGCCGACTTGGTGGAACGTACGGTCGAGCCCTGTCAGAAGGCCCTGTGGGACGCAAAACTAGAGCCGAAAGACCTGGATCAGGTGATTCTGGTCGGAGGACAGACCCGCACGCCGCTAGTGCGCGAACGTGTTGAGAAAATCTTTGGCAGGCTTCCTTGCCTTGAGATCAATCCCGATGAGGTCGTGGCGATTGGGGCGGCAATTCAAGGAGGCGTGCTCAAAGGTGAAATCAAAGACATCGTTCTGCTCGACGTCATTCCTTTGTCGGTCGGAGTCGAAACCCACGGAGGCCTTTTCACCAAGTTCCTCGATCGCAACACGACGATCCCCACCAACAAGACCCTGACTTTTACTACGGTGGCCGAGAACCAATCCGTGGTCGAAATCCACGTTCTGCAGGGAGAGCGTGAATTGGCTGCCGCCAACCGCTCACTGGCAAGATTCGAGATGGTCGACATCCCGGCGGCTCCGCGTGGTGTGCCTCAGATCGACGTCACTTTCGATATTGACGCGAATGGTATATTGAGCGTGTCGGCACGGGACCAGTCCTCGGGGCAGGAGCAGGTTATTAAAGTGACGCCCTCCAGCGGCCTTTCCAGTGACGAGATCAAGCGGATCATCGACGAAGCCAAGTTCAAGTCGGAGGAGGACCGCAGGCAGAAGGAACAGACTATTCTGAAGAATCGGATGACGGGTCTGCTGCAGTCTACTGCGAAGACCTTTACAGAGTTTGGCTGGCTTCTGAGCGAAAGCGACCAAGCCTTCGTTCGGGATGCGTTGAAGACAGCGAAAAATGTGGAGGAGAACAGCGAAACGGACATTAATTATTCCCGCTTGATGCAAGACCTCGACCAGTCCGCCTCGCTTCTCACTCACGCCATGTTTTCGTCGCAAGCTTCCAGTAAGGAGGGCAAGAGCCCTGAGCCGCCCAAAGGAGACGATATGATGTCGTGGTTGAACAGTTCGGGCGCGGACGTGAAGTAGGCCTGATGCGCTTGGCCTGGCCTTGAAACCGCCATCTCCCACCTTTAATTTCATTGTCATTAGAGATTCAGGAGTTTGATTTGAGCAAGCGTGATTATTACGAGATCTTGGGTGTGTCCCGCTCCGCCTCGGAGCAGGAGGTCAAGAGTGCCTACCGAAAGCTGGCGGTGAAGTATCATCCGGACAAGAACCAAGGCAACAAAGACGCCGAGGACAGGTTCAAAGAGGCTGCCGAAGCTTACAGCGTGCTCAGCGACCCGCAGAAGCGCGCCCAATTCGATCGCTTCGGCCACATCAACGGTGGGTCGGCTTCAGCAGGATTCGATCCTTCGATCTTTTCGGAGTTCGGAGATATTTTCGGCGATTTGTTTGGCTTTGGCGACATCCTGGGTGGAAGCAACAGGCGACGTTCTGCTGCACAGCGCGGAGCGGATTTGCGCTATAACCTCGAGTTGAGCTTCATGGAAGCGGCGACAGGCGTAAAGAGCAAGATCAAAGTGCCTCGCCTCGAACCATGCCCCGGCTGTTCGGGAACCGGAGCAGCGGCCGGCTCCGGATCGGCCACGTGTCCAACCTGCCAAGGGCAGGGCCAAATCCGCTATCAACAGGGCTTCTTCAGCATCAGTCGCACTTGCCACCACTGTCAGGGCAGTGGGACAATCATCAAGAACCCATGCAAGGAATGCCGTGGTGAGGGCCGAGTTCAGCAGGATCACATGCTGGAAATTAAGATCCCTGCAGGTGTCGACAACGGCCAGCGTATGCGCATTGGCGGTGAAGGAGAAGCTGGTGTCCACGGCGGCCCCGCTGGCGATCTGGACGTCGTCTTCTTCGTGAAGGAACACGACGTCTTCGAGAGACAGCAGAACAACCTCTACTGCACTATCCCCGTTAGCTTCACGCAAGCCGCCTTGGGCGCAGAAGTTGCCATCCCAACACTCGAGGGTGAAGACAGACTGAAGATTCCTGAAGGGACTCAGAGCGGCAAGGTCTTTTGTCTGCGCGGCAAAGGCATGGCTAGTCCTACCGGTAAAGGGCGTGGTGACCAGTTCGTTCGCGTTGACGTGGTTGTTCCATCGAAACTCACCCGCGAGCAGCGCAAACTCTTGGAACAGTTTGCTGAGATCAGCGAAGTCAACAACAAGCCACTTGAAAAGAAGATCATGGACAAAGTCAGGGACATCTTTGGATGAGGCAGTGGAACTACCTTCAGGCCTCGTTTCTCTCCTCACACAGCGATGCCGCCTCGGGCATCCTCTGGAGCCTGGGAACTCGGGGTATTGAAGAGTGTCCCCTCTTTGCGGGAAAGCTTCGCATCAAGGCTTACTTCGACCCCCTCTGCGACATTCGATCTCTTCAGCGCGAATTCAAAGCCCAGTGTAACCAAGCAGGTATCCAGCTGCTAGCCTGCTCACTCCGAATCCAGTCTGAACAGGACTGGTTTCGCAGGTGGCGTCATCAACTGCAGCCATTCACGGTGGGAAAGCGCTTCTGGATCGTTCCCTACGACTCTCACGCTGTCTCCTCCTCGAAGAAGCCTTGGCTGAGCGTACCCGCGGCAAAACCGCCTGAGGAGTTTCCCGCCTCAACCGGCCCGGGCCCCTCGTCCGCGAGTTCCGGAAGGACGCCTTCACTCCTCAAAGGAGCAAAGCTTTCACGCTTGCAGGTGTCGCGGGGCATCGTTGTCCCTCCTGCAGCTCGGGCATCGGCGATCTCCTCTCGCATCCCCATCTACATCGAGCCGGGCATGGCATTCGGCACCGGAACCCATGAGACCACACAACTGTGCATTGAAGCCTTGGAACAGCACCTGACTCCCGGAAGAACTTGTCTTGATGTGGGCACCGGGTCTGGAATCCTGGCCATGGCAGCCGTGAAGCTGGGCGCCCGGAGTGCTATCGGTTGCGATGTTGACCCGATAGCGCTGGACATCGCTGCTGCCAACGGCGTCAGAAATAACTGCAGTTCTCGGATTCGTTGGGTGTTGGGACAGATCGACCGGGTTCGACGTTGCCGGCCCGGCTGTCTCGTTGCAAACCTGACAGTGGAAATCATCGAGCAGGAGTTCGAGAAGTTTCTTCGCCAGCTGCAACCCCGAGCTGTCTTGATCCTTTCCGGATTGCTTAGCCGGCAGGTGCCCCGAATTGAGAAACTGCGCCGGAAGTCTGGCCTTCGACGACGCGCCTGCATGAGCAAGGGTGAATGGACTTGTCTGGTTTACCGACGGTGAGGCCCGGACCCCTCGAAAGTTATCTCGGCCTGAAGGCTGGCTCGTCGGAAACCCCGCCTCCCCCGCGGCCGCCGGGAGCCGGTTGTCGCTAAACCGCCGGGACAATCTTGTTACCCGCTGCTGCCCAGCACACCTCTGGCTTCTGTGATGGTCTCTTCGAAGAGTTTTTCCAGTGGCAAACTGGAACCGCGCAGACCTTCAACGACTCTTTCGGCCCAATCGAGGTACTCGACACGCCGTTGATGCGGCCAGTGAATAGGAGGGAAATGTGTGACGTCGCAAACGTTGGAGATCTTGTCGGCAATCTTGATGATTTTTGCCTTTGGAGACATCTGCCCAGCATGCTCGATTTGCAGCCGCTTTCGCTCCAGCTTGGGTAAGTTCTTGTCATCGGTGACTTCCTCAACGAGCCGCCGCACCTCCTCGCCGAAATGAGTTTCGAGCTCGGCACCAGTAGTTTGGGTGTCTTCGATCGTGTCGTGAAGAATGGCAGCCTGCAAAGTAGCAAGATCTGTGATGCCCCCGACCCGGCTCAGGATCTCCGCCACTTCGATTGGGTGGTTGATGTACGGACAAGCGTCGGCCCCCTTGCGACGCTGATCGCGGTGCTTGCCTGCCGCAAACCTCAGTGCCGTCAAGAGTGAAGCACCGATCTCAGAACCTCCGGGCATGTTCGTAGTGGGGGTAATGCGGGCGGACCAGTAAACGGGTCAGTGAGACTTGGCTTTCTTTGTGGTGGACTTTTGGGCACGCCCCGAACGGCGCGGACGGACAACCTTCTCTTTCTTGCTGGTTCCAGGCTCGCTAGCCTGCGCCTCCACAGAATTTTCCGCCAAACCTGGGGGCCCCTGAACTCTTTTTGAACCACCTCCCGCAGAAGGGGCTTCAATTCCCAACTTCTCGGAGACCGGATTTGCTGACCCTGAGGACTTCCCGCCAGCGACCGTCTTCGTCCGGAATCGCTGAGACCTCCCTCTTGGATGCCGGTGCGATTTTTCCGGATCGCTTTTGCCGATTCGATGATCTTCCGAAACCGCCACTTCAGCAGGTGGCACCGGGGCCGGCTCAGCTGAAGAGGGAGCCAGCGGGTCAATGACTGGTGGCTGTGACGGGGAAACCGATCGCGGAGGTGGTTCGACCATACCTTCAGAACTGGACTGGAGAGTGTCTCCCAGACCTTCACTGCCTGGAGCGCCTTCAGAACCCGGTGAGGGCTGCTCTGCAGCTGCCGCAGAAGCCGCGGGGACAGACCGAGCACTCTTTGCAGAGTCTGGACGGCGCTCGCTTCGGTGTCGCCCTCGGTCCCAACGGGATCGGCGGAACCGGTCGCGGGGTTCGAAAGGAACGGAAACACCTGCGCTTGCCGAGCCGTTTGTCCCTGTCGCGGCGTCTTCGCCAGACTGGCTGGCAGGCTGCTCGCCCTCTGCTCCGAAAGCCGCAGCTGGCGAGGCACGCTCATTCGGTACCGTAACAACATAGCCGCCACTCTTCTGGTCTTTGGCAAGTTTGAGGAGCTTGTTCTCGGCAGCGTCCTCGAGCAAACGCGAGAACATGGGATACCCATAGTACGTCTCATTGAATGACGGCAGTTTGCGAATGAGTGTCTGCTTGATCATCGAGCCGTAGATGACTTCCTTGCCCTCCCGTTGCAGGGCCTGAAAGGTCTCCAGGACCAGGCGAATCGCTTCGGCCTTCTTGGGCGAAAGATGATGCAGATGAGGATCAACTACGGGAACTGCGGCCGCCGGTCGGACCAGGTCCTCGTAGAAGATAAACTCGTCGCAATTGTTGATCAGCAGATCGGAAGAGGATTGTTTCACTCCCATTCCAATAACATACCGGCCGTTTTCCCGGAGCTTTGAGACCAGGGGTGAAAAATCGCTGTCACCTGAAACCAGCACAAAAGTGTCAATGTGCTCCTTTTGGTAGGACAGGTCGAGCGCATCTACAACCATTCGGATGTCGGCACTATTCTTGCCGCTGTACCGGGTTTGCGGGACGTCGATCAACTCGATAGCGGCTTGGTGAAAAGCGCGCTTGAATTCGGCATAGCGATGCCAGTCTGAATAGGCCCGCTTCACCATGATCTTGCCTTTCTCTACCAGCCGCTTCAGCACCAGATCGATATCGAAATTGCCATACTTGCTTTCGCGGACTCCCATCGCGACGTTCTCAAAATCAATAAATACAGCGATGCGTTTCTCGTCATTCTGCATGGGTTTTCCTCTTCCTCTAAGAAAAGGGCAATAAAAATGTCCGGTTCGACCCTGATCCGGCTCTTCCGCAGCTCAAACCATATGGGAAAAAGCCATTCGAGTTTCTCTCGGTCAGAATCTCAATGCTGCAGCTCATTCCGAGTCCCGCATTTGCAAAACGAGTCTTGCTAAGGATTGTTTCCGTTAGCCACAGCACATGCTGGGCAAGAGTTTGCCACGTCGCCCGGGTGCCTACGGGTTTGGATTCCTGTGAGGCACATCTGCACGTCAGCGGCACCGAACAGCTTGCCGACGGCACATCGATCCCATGCCAGTCTTGAGGTAATCTGGAAGGGGGGTATGTGGGCTGGTCTGCGCTCCGTAAATCTGGCCATTGGTCGAACCGGCAGCGTCCTGCAGATTTGCCCTTCGCAAATCCCCGCTGCTTCGGTCGGCCTTCTCCACCAACGTCGGCGCAAGCAGACTCGCCCCGAAAGATCACTGCCTCGCAGGTTGGCGCCAACTGGGCGTCTCGCGGGCGCACCCCACTCAGTGAATTTGAGCTGTGGGCTTGTCTTTCTCCTCTGCTTCCGATTGGCCAACCCTGCTTCAGCGCCAAAAGGTGTTCGGCACCTGCCATTCCTTCGCCTCCCTCTCGGCCCGGAAGTTTAGCACGAACACCGATTTCTGCAAGGAGTCAATACCGCTGCAGGTGCAAGGCCCCGAATACTCAGCACTGGATAGACGCAGCAACCACTGGCTGTAAGCTCTCCACGAATTCCTGTGCCTCGCAGGGAGCTGATGCTGCCTCGCAGGAGCCAGCAGAAGTGGGACACGGTTCGTCAGTTTCGTGAAGCCATCAGGCGTCCGACTCGCTTGAGGTTCTTCTCAACTTCATCCGCGTCCTGAGCCGAGGGGGCAAGCTCCAAATAGCGCGCCCAGTCTCTTACGGCTTGAGAGAGTTGGCCAAGCCGGTAATGCACTGATCCCTGGTCGCGGATCTGTTCAGGAGAATCGGGGTGGATCAGAAGTATCTTCTCAATGGCCTCCAAGGCCTTTGCATAGTTCTTTCTATTGAAATAGATGCTCTTTAAATTGGCCAACAATCGTTCCAATATCTGGTGGCTATTCACGGCGTTAAGGTAGGATCTTTCAAACCGGAAACCTTTCCCGTAAATCTGCGCCAGTTTCCCTTTGCACTGCTCTTCGAACAGGATTTCGCCGCGACAAAAAGGATCGACAAAAACCTCAATTCCCTGATGGACGGTCTTCACAATGAAGTGTCCCGGCATGCCCACGCCTTGCAACTCCACTCCGAGCCGCTTCCCAATCTCCAGGTAGAGTAGCGAAAGAGTTATAGGTATCCCCATCTTGCGGTCCAGCACCTCGTTGAGAAAGCTGTTTCGGGGATCGTAGTAATCGTCCTGGTTCCCCCGGAATCCCTCAACGTCGAAAAGCTGTTGGTTGATCGCCCCTATGACATCCATCGATCCTACCTCTGCTGCGCATCCCAGACGCTTTTGCACGGCGGCGGCGAGTCGTTCGATCTTGAGTAGATACTCTTGCTGGTTCAGGCTAGGATAGTCGTCAAGTGCGATCAACAGAGCCGCCGCCGCAAGATCGATCTGACTGGGAGGGCGGGAAACCATTTCCCGAAATAATTCCGAAGCTAAGTTCCGCAATTTTCTGTCACCCCTAACTCCGGCTTGTCAAACCAGAGGGCTCAGCCGGGAACTCTAAGCCTTTTTACCCGGGTTCTTGGGCAAAAAATGAAGACTCAATTTGTGGCACCGACGCTCTTTTACGCACGACATGCAGAAGCTGGACGGTAGCAACGGCTCCATGAACAATCGAAGTCGCTGCCTGCAGCAGCCTGCGTGCAACATTGCCTTCATGATGAATTGCGTTGCAGGGAAAGTTCGTCTGGGGGCCATCCCACAGGCCCTCAGACGATGAACGGTGAGGCTGGAAGAGAGGTTGGAAGATCAGAGGAGGACCGCAGCTTCTAGGCGAGTGCCGAAGCCGTAAGCTTCCCGCGCCGCGGACGACGAATTCCGTGCTTGGTCATCTTGTTGTACAGGGTCCGCCGAGGCACATCCATTGCCTGCGAAGTGCGGGTGACATTCCAATTGTGTCTTTCCAGAATTGCGCTCAACTGCTGGCGTTCGATTTCGTCGATCGTTCTTTCGGCCAGATAGTCGTTCACTGAAACGGAGGGGACGCGCAAGTCGGTCTCGGGCAGTCTGTGCTCGCGGATCATCGCATTGGTGATCAGCTTGGCATAACGTGTGACGCGATCCAGATCCAAGGACGAGAATAGTTTCGCTGAAGTCGTGCTGTCCACATACATCACGCCGTACAAGGTGCCTTCCACGCGAAGCGGCACCATAGCAAAGCAAAGGATCTCACTGCTCTTGAGCACCGAGATTCTCCGGAACTTCTCGTCCTTGCGTGTGTCTGCGACATAAACTGCGCCGGGGGATTTGCTTAGCTCCGTAAAGTAACTGTTGCACACATCTTTGACGACGTTTAGATCGCCAATGTTGCTGCCCGCTGTCGCCCTCAATTCCAATTTGCTCCCGCTTGCCAGGATGAATACAGCTCCGCGCTCTGAAGTTGAGAGATTCACGACCACAGACAGTACTTTGCTCACCAGTTTGCCAGGGACGAGAATACTTTCCACCAGGTCAGATACCTGATCTATCAGCTCCGACTTTGTTCCTCTCATGGACCGATTCCTCTTTTCCTTAGAGTTTAATTTTTGGGTTCCGGAAAGGGTGCGCTATATTTAACACTGTCGAGTAAATAGCATAACGGAACATACGAAGCAAGACCTATCTTGAAGGGCTTCCTAACTTTCCTGCCGTCTACCCTTACTTTTGGATGAATCTATCCCACTGAAGATCGAGTCGTCCGAGCACTGGAAGGAGGTGATCGGGTACTAGTAGCTTCCTCTGCAGTCAAAACGCGCTGAGCGCCATCTGCAGCAGTAGATGTTCCGGAACACCAAAAAAAGGAGAAAACTCAATGAAGAGGCACAATCTGAGGCTGTTTCTGTTTGCGGCGGCTTGCCTGGTCCTGGCTGGTTTCGTGACAGTGATAGACGTCACAGGTCTCTGGCTTGTCGCTGAGGGCCCCGAGCCCATTCCACCCACGGTCACGGTCGTCGAAGGTCCCGAACCGATTCCACCAACTCTACTCATCGCTGAGGGCCCCGAGCCCATTCCACCTGCGGTCACGGTCGTCGAAGGTCCCGAACCGATTCCACCAGCTCTACTCCTCATCGCTGAGGGCCCCGAGCCCATTCCACCTGCGGTCACGGTTGTCGAAGGTCCCGAACCGATTCCACCAACTCTACTCATCGCGGAGGGCCCCGAACCAATCCCGCCTCTTGCCACTGTCTCCGACCTGGCACGGCTGACTTTGCTGTCAGCGATTGTTTAGGTTTGGTGGTGCACACCACACTGAGACTGCACCCGCACAGCATTCAAGAGGATGTCTCACCCAACCACCGGAGCAAAACCGGTGGTTGGGCTCCTCCCATCGCAGCTCGCCGGCCAGCACGCCATATTACACTTCTTCATTTCTTTGGATTGCCTATATACTCGCCGCGTTTTGGTCGCGTAAGGAGGACCTGCACAGCCAATGATGAAAGACCTTCAAAATGCTCTCGTGGTTGTTGGACTCTCAATTCACTTCCTCATCATCCTTGCGGGGCTACTGAAGAACAACATCCAACTGTGCTACTCCTTCTTCGTCTATCACGCACTGGGGTTCGCGTCTTCCCTGACAATGACCTGCTTTATAGCGAACCAGGAGATAGGGAGAACCTTCTACTTCATCAAAGAGCTTGGTCTGGACGCCGTCAAGATCGCCATCCTATTGGAGTTGAACGCACGCATGTTTAAGTATTACGCCCGGGTGAGGCAATCCAACTTTGTCCTATTCATTGGCATTGCCTTCCTGCTGCCGCTCTATGTCCTGCTGTTTCATAACGAGACGCCTTCCTGGTGGGGTGCGATACCTCTTGAGATTCATTCAAGGATCAATCAAGTTTTGTGTCTCGTCTTCCTGGCTTTTGCTGGCTCTATCTTGTTCTACCGGCTCCACATCCACCCCAGACACAAGTTCCTCCTAATCGGTTTTCTCTTCTCCCAGTTTCCCCTGGCCCTGGGATATGCGGCCGCCGCTGCCTTTGGAGAGAGCCATCGCCAGCCCGTCAGCCTGCTCAACGCTACCTTCTTTGTCCTTGCCCTGCTGATTTGGAGCAGGGTATATTGGCCACCATATGCTCAAGCTAGCGATTCCAATCGCTCTGATGCTGGTGGGTTGGGCGACCCTGATGATTCTGGCACGACGAAATGAGAAGAAAGTGCGGGCCGATTGGTTGCAGCTGCTCTCCCGCGACAAGCGCAGGTGGCTAGCCGATGCACACACCTGCGTCATGACGGACGCCTCGCTCATCACGGCGACCGTAGATTGCGCGACAGCTATTCGGGAAATTGACGAGCAGAAGGCGATGGTTTGTCTGGCCGAGGGTTATGAGATCATTGCCAAGTTCACTCCTACCTTGCTCTCGATGTTGTCGCAGATGGCCAAGTTCTCCCGCATGGTCAGCGCCATGATCCCTGTAACGCCTTTGGTTCCCTCAGACTTTAGGCTTGCCGAACTCGCCAACCTCGCCGTCCTCAATCAGATGCTTCACCACGTTATTGTCTCAACTCGGCAGCGATTCCGACTGAAGATCTACATTCTTGGGAAGGGCGTCACGATTGTCAGCCGAAGTCTTCTCGAGCGAATCCGCAGCATCATCGGCCGCAAGAGCCTTGTGGAACAAGAGTGGAACGAGATTGTCGACATCGAAAAGGACTTTAAGAAACTCTCGGAAGAATCTGCCGAGAGCTTTCAGGGTCTGCTGCAGGCGCTGCCGAATGACGCAGCCCGACAACTCGCTGAGAATCTCGGGCTTGCCAGCAGGACTAAGTCTCTGCCTTCCGGTTGAAACCTTCCTCCAGCTTCCTTTATGGGCCCTTTTCTCCTGAGGCGTTTGTTCCTGACGCTGCCAGTTCTGTTCGGCGTCGTCACTCTGGTCTTTTCCCTCATTCATCTAGTCCCCGGTGACCCCGTTCAAATCATGCTGGGCGAAGGAGCCCAGGCAGCCGACGTAGAGCAGTTGCGACACAAGCTCGGTCTCGATCAGCCTGTCCTCACACAATACCTTCGATATCTCACGGATCTATTCCGTGGCGATTTGGGTATCTCCTTCCGTTTTGGTGAGCCTGTTGGCGCGATCATTCGGAGCCGCTACCCGGCTACCGTGCAGCTGGCCCTTCTGAGCCTGCTCATCGGACTAACCATTGCGCTGCCCTGTGGTGTGCTGGCCGCTCTTCGTCCCCGAAGCTGGTTGGACCGTCTGATCACTTCTGTCACTCTGTTCGGCATTTCCCTTCCCAACTTCGTTTCCGGCCCTATTGCAATTCTGATTTTCTCGATTTTTCTCGGCTGGCTGCCGGTCTCCGGTCGGCTCGGAGCCGCCCACTACATTCTGCCAGCAGCGACCTTGGGAGCTTCACTATCCGCGATTCTGACACGCATGATTCGTGCCGGAATGATCGAAGAGCTGCAGGAAGACTACGTCAAAACTGCGAGGGCCAAGGGACTCCCGGAATCACAGGTCCTGCTCCGGCACGCGCTTCGCAATAGCCTCATCCCAGTGGTCACCGTTATCGGTTTGCAGTTTGGCACTCTGCTGGCCGGTGCAATCATCACCGAAACCATTTTCGCCTGGCCTGGGATTGGTCGTTTGACCGTGCAAGCCATCAACTCCCGGGATTATCCTTTGGTTCAAGGATGCATTCTGGCCATCGCTTTTACTTATGTGACCGTCAATCTGCTGACCGATCTGGCCTACGGATTCTTGGATCCCAGGATCCGCTACCGATAACTATGACTCCACTTTGGAAAGAGATCGGCCAGAACCGCCTCGCGTTGTTTGGCGCGACGGTGGCCCTGGCAATGACACTGGCGGCGCTGCTGGCCCCAGTGCTTTCTCCTTTTGAGTTTGATCGCCAGACTCTGGTTCAACGGCTGGAGCCACCATCACGCGGACACTGGTTTGGCACGGACGAACTCGGCCGCGATATCCTGTCCCGTGTTCTTCACGGCACGCAGATTTCCCTCCTGGTGGGCTTCTCCGTTGTCGTAGCTTCTTCCTGTCTGGGAATGCTGGCAGGCTCGCTCGCCGGATACTATGGAGGCTGGTTTGACGAAGTGCTGATGCGCGTAGTGGATGTGTTGCTGGCATTTCCAGGAATCCTGCTGGCGATTGCGCTGGTCGCGTTCTGGGGTCCTGGGCTGGAAAAGCTGATCTTGGCTTTAGTCGCTGTTGGCTGGGTGGGGTACGCGCGCCTGGTACGCGGTCAGATCCTCAAGGTCAAGGAGCTGGACTTTATCAGGGCAGCTCGCTCCCTGGGCGGCACTGACGCACACATCATTGTTCGCCATCTCATCCCAAACATCATTCAGCCAGTGCTGGTGCAAGCCAGCATCGGGATGGCAGGCGCGATCCTCTCAGAAGCGTCACTCAGCTTCCTGGGACTGGGTGTCCCACCGCCGCTGCCCAGCTGGGGAGCAATGCTGAACGACGGACGCGGTCATCTGTTTGATGCGCCACATCTCGTGTTTTTTCCGGGGCTGGCCACGATGCTCGCTGTTCTATCGTTCAACTTTCTGGGAGATGGCCTGCGTGAAATTCTCAACCCCAGGCTGCGCTTCCTGGCCGCGAAATCCGCGAACTGAGCCTAGCTTGCCGAATTCAATCCCCTGCCCTTTCAGAAACCCCGAGCCTGTAGCAAGAGGCTCACATAGTCAGCTTGAAGAAAGCTTCTTCCAAACTCAGATGCCGATTTCCTGCCATGGCCTTAATCTCCTGGACCGAACCGACTGCCCGAATCCGACCCTGATGAATGATCCCAACTCGGTCACTGACCTCTTCGACAAAACTCAGAATGTGCGAAGCCATCAAAATGGTTTTCCCTTGCTGGCGGAGCTCTTGCAAGCGCTGTCTCAAGCGGCGGATGTTTTCAACATCCAGCCCGTTGAGCGGTTCATCCAGAATGACCACACGCTGCGGTCCCAGCAACGCGCCAATCAACCCGACGCGTTTTAGCATTCCCAGTGAACATGCTCGGATGAGAATGTGACGACGCTCCCACAATTCGAAATAACTGAGGAGTTCCTGGATCGCTCCAGCCCTGCGGCTTGGCTCAATGCGCCGGATGCCACCCAGAAAGTGCAAGAACTCGTCAATCGTCAATCGTGGATAGAGATTTAGATTCTCTGGCAGGTAACCGACCTCCCGTTTCGCCGCTAACGATTGGCGCCTCATCTCATGACCGCAAATCTCGATCAAGCCCTCATCGGGAGGAAAGATGCCAGCCAGCATTTTGATCAGAGTCGACTTGCCGGCCCCGTTGCGTCCTAGCAGCGCAAAAACCTCATTCCCCAGTTCCATACTGACCCGGTCGACGGCTAGCAACGTTCCGTAGCGTTTCACGACGTCTCTAATTTGGATCATGGGTGAGAAGCAGGAAGCGAATTCGCCCTTCAGCTCGGTTCTCAAACGCGCGCATCAGATGCGGGAAGATGGCAAAGAAGAGCAGCCAATGGATGACGATCATCATCAGTGCAAACGCTGTCGCCGCTAAACCTGACAACAGAACTCCCAACCACGGCTGCTGGTGCGTCTCGAAGACAAGTGCCCCCACAAACGACGCCACAAGTATTGCAATCAGGAGTTGCTCGATACCCACCAGAAAGGCTTCCGTCAACGAAACCGGCAGGAGCCAAACCCGGCTCGCGACCACCAGTAGAGCAAATCCCACCGAAATCAGATTGGCGTGCCAGACCTTGGCTCTCCAAATCGCCTCCGGCGTCACTGACGCTGACCGCTCAATCCACCAGAACGGAAACTGAAACCGCAAAAGACGCGGGCTCAGCAAAGCCAGGCTGGCAACGCCATAGGCTGTCGCCAGGCCCGTCACGACTGCGACGACTCGTCTGTCCTCTTTCACTTCGGGCAGGATGTGCGCCAGCGTTGCCAGGCAAAGCAAGGCTGCGGCAAAATGCAAGGTGACGCCAAAAGAAAACAAGCGAAACGTCAGCAACAAGTCTCGCTCTACTAAAGCGCCCACGTCCTCCGGAAGCCTGAAGCGCAATGCTTTGGCCAAACCCATTGGCAATCCCCTGACCCAACCTAGGGTTCGACCCCTCGAGGATCGCTGCTGAAGGGCTAGAGAACCAAAGACCCGCGGCAGCAGCTCCATTCTGGCCGCTGCTGCCCCAATTTCTGCGCCCGTTACGAGCGCTGCCAAGCCCGCCAGCGCAAAGACTTCGGATGTCACGCCACTCTCAACTATGAAGAACGCGCCCAAGGCAAGGACGGCCAGGTTCTTGAGCCAACGTTCCAGCAGCAAGACGCCGTAGCGTTCCCCTTTTCGGATGGGCAGAGAGAGGAGACAAGACTCCGGGCCAGTCTGGGGATGGATATCTTCGAGGATTCTCCGCCAGGATAAGATCAGCTTGGCAGCCAAAAGCAGGAAAACGATCTGCCGTAAAGTCCAACCTTCTGCAGCTCTTCGTGAAGCGTCGTTGGCGAGGCGTTCTATGTAGGGCCCAACCGCAAGATAGACACCGTAGAGAATCAAAGGGCCCAGAATGAGAACGTCAAACAGGTTGTCGCGTAACAGGCGGCAAGCCGAGAGGCACCTGATCTTCAGTAGAAGCCAGATATTTTGCACAGCAGAGATTTTCCAGAAGGATGGAGGAAGGATGACCCGCGCAAGCCTAGCGGGAAGCGTCGGGTTTATGCCTCCTGAAACCCAGCTTCACTGGCTCATCCAAGTTTGTGTCAAGTCCAGCGGGTTAACCCGCGCTTCGTTGAGGCGACAAGCCCAGTGCAGGTGTGGCCCGGTCACACGTCCGGTGGCCCCCACTTCTGCAATGACGTCGCCTTTGTTCACCATCGTGCCGGCCTTCACCAGGATTTTGGAACAGTGAGCATAAAAGGTGTAGAGCCCCAGACCGTGGTCCAGCACAACAGTGTTTCCGCTGAAAAACAGATCCTCGGCCAGCGCAACTTTTGCGAAGTTGGCTGCCCGGATGGGCGTTCCCGTCGAAGCTTTCAGATCGACTCCAGAATGCGGGCTGCGCGGCTGGTTGTTGACGACGCGCCTCCGACCAAAACCGCTAGTTAAGGCGCCTTCCACAGGCGAGAGATACTGGCCCTGCCAGAGCTTCTCGGGCGTTGCACGCTTCCACAGTGCCTGCAACTTCTTCGACTCCTCGTCCGCCCTTTTCTGGTCTTCAGCAGCCAGGGTCACATACTTTTCCTCTACGGCGATGCGTTGTACAGGAAATGATTTATGCAAAACGCGAAGGCTCTTGTCGAACTGGACTTTCCGCCCATCCTGAAATGTGACTGCGCCCTTCACTAGATAGAGTCCAGGCTTGGTTTCCAAGTCAATCCCCGCCAGAGCCGTCCACTGCCCTTTCACCGCTGCAGGTTGGAAAACAAGCCTCTGTTCAGACAGGGCACACTCGATCTGCGCGATGTCTCTTGAAGATTGAAGGTCGACTCTCACAACACCGCCAGGGTAGGCCTGCTCCTTGAAGCTGACTTGGACTGGGGCCGGAAGGGTTCCTTTCCCTTGGGAATTCACCGGCCAAGCCTTGCATAGTCCCAAGGCGGCGAGCCAACCTGCGATCCACAGAGTTCTTGAAGTGAGGAGGGGCATCAGAGAAGTGGCCACGCCTGTCCGGCAGGGCGACCGGGAAGGTCAATATGCGTGTTCACTAGGTGCGGCCGGGCCGCAAGGCGTCAGCCCGTTTCACGGCACATCCCTGGACGCGGAGCGCCGCAAGTGCCGCAACCGCCTGAAGGTGACGCGAAGGAGTCCGAGCCTCCCGCCTGCACCGCGAAAGCAGAAAATAACTTCTCCACGCGCGGGCTGCGACACTGCTCACAATCCATAGCGTCTGTGTTCAACGCGACGATCTTCTCAAAAGTCCCGCCACAGTCGAGGCAGCGATATTCATAGATGGGCATTGTTCCTCCCGAAGGCCGAAAACTAAAAGGCCTCACGCACCTTGAAACTATAGGAAATCAACCGCGTCATTGCAACGTGCACCTGCTCGACTATTTTCGAATCGCCGCAATCGCAGCATCGTGCATCAGCTTGGCTACGTCAGATAAGGCATACAGCATCTGCAGGCGCTTCTCCTGCCCGCCCCCGGAGACATTGGGTTTGTTGGCTTCTTCCGCTGCTTTCTTAAGCTGTGCTTCCGAAACTGAAATGTAGTCTGCCAGTTCGTACGTCGTCGAAACCAAAACATCCTTGCACTCTACTTTGGCTGGTTGGCCGGCCACGTCGCATCGCCGCAGAGTACGCTGGCTTGCGGGCAATGATAAGCGCGACCCCGCCAGAGGATCTCTGCGCTCCGGTCCGAGCAGTGCTTGCAGCTGGCGCGCCTGCGTGATGTTCGAGCGAACTTGTTCTTGCAGTTCTTTGTACGCATTGGCCTGGCCAGGGTTGCCGGCGGGATCGGCCTGCTTTTGAGCTTCCTCGTAAGCGGCCAGCATCACCATGCGGATAAGGGGAGTGACATCAGCTTCCTTGATTTGCGGATTTCGTGACGTCACCTGGGTAACAAACATACTCCATTTCTGCAGGAAGTCTGTCGAGCCGGGATTCTCAACTAATGTCGCGGACCACTGCCGCAGTTGCACTAACTCCCCTTCTGCAAGCTTCCACCGGCCCAGTGTGGAAGGAATGTCTATCGATGAGATTTCTTTCACAATCATTCGGGCTTCGTCGACACTCAGGTCCGGCTTGGGCGCCGCACCCCGCGACTTGGTTCTGGCTTGAGACTCAGCGATGGCCTGCGAAGCCGAAGCACCGCTCCAGATTTGCGTCATCAGTAACCATGCTAGAATTCGACCAAGAACGGACATCGATGCCTCCTCTGCCTGCCTGAGCGGATTTCCAAAGAATCATTCCAGTTTTCGGCTTGTGTGGCAAACCACTTTAAGTGTGGCACAAAATCCCGTTGTGCCTGGCTTTGGCCTGAAGGGCTATTGTCCAAGTGGACTCTTCCCTTTTTATGGACTCTCTCTACCCATCACCTGGCTTTGCCATCGAACCTGCAGCCATTGTCATAAGGATCGTTTCACCCTTGCTGCGAAGAACAAGCTTGTGCCATGTGATTTGGCAGCCCCTCCTGTGAAAATGCGATTTGGAATGTGGGAGCCGCTGTCCTGAGCGGCGATCTGAGGTCCTGTGTGGAGGCGACCAATCGTCGCTCGCAGAGCGACTCCCACATTCTCATCGGTCGTGGCGCCGCGCAGCGCGGCATGAAAGGGTGAGGTTCCAATGGATTTGACGTTCCGAACTTCTTCGCTCTCTGCAACGCAACATTCAAGCAGCCCTCACGGCCGCTTCAGCTTCATCAACTGAGTACACCATTCCATGAATACGGTGACCTGTTTGGAGTGAGCGCTTGCTTGCGCTTTGGTTCGGCGCCACTTGCCGCGCGAGGGATTGCGCGCGAAGCCAGCTGCCGCAACACAAATGGGCTTGAAACACGTTAGCGTATTTATGAACCAGAGTCCTTAGGCAGGCTTCACTGTACGTCAGACCTTCCTTCTGTTATCGTTTTTCCGCTTCTTGCCGACCAGACTCTGTTTCCTTGCATGCCCCTTCAGAACCTCCGTCAGTTTCTTGATGTTCTACGGCGGGAGCACGATCTTCTCACCGTCGAGGCTGAGGTCGACCCTCGCCTGGAAGTCGCGGAGATCCATCGCCGAGTCATCAACCGCCAAGGTCCCGCGTTGCTCTTCCGGCACGTCAAGGGCAGTCCCTTCCCGGTTGTTACGAACCTTTTTGGAACTGCCAAGAGAATCAACCTGGCTTTTGGACCCAAACCGCTTCAACTCGTCAAACAAGTCGTCCACTTTGCCGAAACTCTGCTGCCGCCGAGATTTTCAAAGCTCTGGGAAAATCGCAACCTAGCCCGTGAAGCGTTGAAGCTGGGCACACGCTCGGTCACTCAAGCTCCGGTTCTTCACAGGATCGAGCAGCCTGCGAACCTCGACTCTCTACCCATTCTGACGACCTGGTCGCAGGATGGAGGTCCGTTCATTACTCTGCCGCTGGTGTACACAGAGCATCCCAAAGACCGGCGCCACAACCTCGGCATGTATCGGTTGCAACGGCACGACTCCCATTCAACGGGAATGCACTGGCAGATCGCAAAGGGAGGAGGATTCCATTACTCCGTCGCCGAACAGTTGAACGAGGCTCTGCCCGTCAGCGTATTCTTGGGCGGCCCGCCTGCCCTGATTTTAGCGGCCATTACACCGTTACCCGAAAACATCGGCGAGCTCATGGTGGCGTCGCTCCTCGCCGGCGAGCGCATCCCGATGGTGAGTCACTCGCTCAGTCCGCACCCTCTGCCTGCTGAGGCCGAGTTTGTTTTGCAAGGAAAAGTCCCGCCGCGCCAGCGGCGCGCCGAAGGACCTTTTGGAGATCACTACGGCTACTATTCGCTCCAGCACGACTACCCTGTGTTTCAAGTCGAAAGAATTTACCACCGTCAGGACGCCATTTACCCGGCAACGGTGGTCGGCAAACCCCGCCAGGAGGATTTCTTCATCGGAGACTACCTCCAGGAATTACTCAGCCCCCTGTTTCCGATGGTCATGCCTGGTGTGCGTGATCTGTGGAGTTACGGGGAGACAGGATTTCATTCCTTGGCTGCAGCCGTCGTCAAGGAACGCTACGGGCGGGAAGCCATGGCGTCGGCCTTCCGCATCTTGGGTGAAGGGCAGCTCTCCTTGACTAAATGCCTGATCGTCACCGATAGCGTCATAAACCTGCGCGATTTCAGACAATTGCTGGTTCACGTGCTGGAACGTGTGCGGTGGGAAACAGATCTTTTCATTTTCGCCAATTTGTCGATGGACACCCTTGACTATTGCGGTCCTGAAGTGAACAAGGGCAGCAAGGCCATTTTGCTCGGGCTGGGACCGGCGGCGCGCACATTGCCCACAGAGTTCAGCGGTGAAGTGCCAAACGATGTTTCCGCCGTGCGTGTTTTCTGTCCCGGCTGCCTGGTCGTCGCTGGCCGCACGTACAGTGGAGATCCGGGGCAAGCGGAGCGGATTGGCCAGTGGAAGGGCTTCGGCAGCTGGCAGCTCATCATACTCGCCGATGATGCGTCGATCGCCGCGAATGTGCCTGGCTTTCTTTGGTCTGTCTTTACCCGCTTTGAGCCTGCTGCTGACATTCATGCCTCGAAGGCACGCGTTCACCGACATCACTTGTGCTACGAGAGCCCAATGGTTATCGATGCCCGCATGAAGCCTGCCTATCCTGAAGAATTGGTTTGCGATCCAGAGACTTCGACCATGGTTGACAAACGCTGGCTGGAATATTTTCCTGCAGGAATCCTCCCTTAGCCCCCCCAAAGAGTCTCCATCAGACATCCTGTTCGCGCTTTCAACAATTCGGGCAAGCGGGTGAAACGCGTGCTCCGAGGCCGCGTTTGGGAAGGTTGCGCAGGAGCGCCGGCTCCACCAGCAGCAGGCGCTGCAACTTCGGCTCAAGAGATGCAATCACTCAGCGCCCAGGTCGCAGCAATCGCATGATCGTTTCAGCGAAGACCTTCCTGCGCACGGGCTCTGGCACCTGGCAAGCGTCGAAGAGCTGGTTGTACCGTGTGATGTTCTCTTCCAGCTTCAGCGGATCCTGGTCTGTTCCAAACACCAGTTTCTCAAAAGCGTGGGGCGTATTCTCCGGCATGTGTGCCTGGCTGCTTCCCTGTCCCCACCAAAGGTACTTTCGAAAGACTGCCAGTTCGTCTTTCTTCTTGATGAGAGAAGATCCCGTTACGTCAAAATAGAGGTTTGGGTTCCAGCGGGCTGCTTCGGCGGCTTCGTCATACCATGGGTTGCCCAGGTGCGCCCCCACCAGCGTCAGCTCTGGGAAAGCTCGTGCCAGCGTATCCAGGTACATCGGTCGCATCCGGGCTGAAGAGCCTTTGAGCCTTGGAATCTTGTCGTCCGGGCGGAAACTGATCCCGGTGTGAAGCAATGTCACCAGACGATACCGCTCGGCGCGGCCGAACGCTGGAAAGTAGCTGGGATCATCGTAGTTCTTGAGCGGGCTATGGATCTTCAGCCCCTTGAAGCCAGCTTCGTGTGCCCGGTCGATCTGGTCCACAACGTCCGCGTCGTCGAGATCGATCCAGAGAACGGGCACAATCACATCCGGGTATTGCTTGGCTGCAGCCTTCAGCTTGTCGAAGTGTTCGCGAGTGGCGGACAGACAGGCCAGAGCTTTGTGCTCACGGTAGACGCGCACCAGGTCTTCAAAGAAGTTCGCGCGCTCCTCATAGTGGATGTGCACGTCAACATAGCGCGGTACAGCTTGGGCGCTCGCCCACGAAGCCAAACAGACCCATGCCAGGACACCCGACAATAACCTCAAGGTATTACTCATCGTGACACCGTTCATGCGCTGCTCCCTTTCTCAAATTGTCATGCTTGAATTGACTAATATTACTCTGTTAAGTCTGGCACCGATTCTTTGGGTGACGCACACATGGCGCAGTTTGCCATGTATGCGAACAAGTCCGCATACATCGTAAAACTCATGATGTATGCGCCACCCAGAGAACGACTTGACAAAGTAATGCTCAATGCCCAACAGGACGCCCTGGCATGCCCAACTGGAGCTTCAAACCAACCTCTCAAGGACGCCCAGAATCCATTCAGCGGTTTCCTGCGTATCTTGCTACGAAGTCGGGAAGAGGCAGGCAACCAGCAAGGTCCTGCAAGACTCCAACTCGACTGACAGAAAGGATGGCGCCAGCAGTTTGGGGCGCTGCCAGTGCTGGCAAGCTCAAGGCAAGCCATCCAATAAAAATATGTATGATGGAGGAACCTATGAAAAAATACACCCGAACTCTCTTTCCCGCATTGGCTCTTGCTGCCGCAACCTTGGCTGTTAATCCTGCTGGCGGCTGGTCCAACACCTCGGAATTGCCGCGCACGACAGGACTGCAAGTAACCAGAGACCAGGCCAGCACGGCCGAGTGGCTTCAGGAAAAGGTTCGCCACGAACTTGTGATGCTGCCTTACTACGGCGTCTTCGATCACATCACCTGCAGAGTCGATGGCGATCGCGTTGAACTGAATGGGCAGGTCCATCGCCCCCTTCTCAAGTCGGCTGCGGCACGCGTCGTCGAGCAGATTGAAGGCGTGAGCTCCGTCACGAACAACATCGAAGTGCTGCCGCTTTCGCCCAATGACGACCGCATCCGCCTCAGTGTCTATCGTGCGATCTACGGCTCCAACGCTTTGTATCGCTATAACCTCCAGCCCGTCCCCTCGATCCACATCATCGTGAAGAACGGGCGCGTAACCCTGGAAGGCGTCGCCGCGAATGAGATGGACAGAAACATTGCCAGCATCAAAGCACGCAGCGTGCCGGGCGTCTTTTCTATCGCCCAAAACATAGCAGTCGAGAAGAAGTAACCTGAACTGAACATTCTGATCAAAAAAGGGGCTGAGCAATCAGCCTCCTTTTTTTGACCAGAAGGCATCGCGCGTTAGTGTTTGCCACACGGCTGGGTGAGGGTTTCCTGATGATGCACGAATTCCCAGCGGCATCTCAAGAGCAAGCATGATGGTAACCCGGGTCGTGCTGCCCGCCAGCGGCACGGCTTGTCCGAGAGCGGGACGAGGCCGTCCCACCACCGAACACCACCGAACCCTACCCTAGAAGGTGCTCTGCCGAAGCAATTCTGCCCTAAGCGTCTACTAAACCAGTCAACCCTGGCACTGAACCTGCTAGACTAAATTACCAAGTCTTGAGTCTGTTTCTCGGTCCCACGGTCTTTCCATGGCGGCAACTATTCCTCTAACTTGGTCTCGTTGCAAGAACATGAAGAACAACGATTCCAAGTGTTGACAGCCCCTGACCACCCACGCCCATGATCAACGATCTCCGTTACACCCTTCGAATGCTCTTCAGGAATCCTGGCTTCACGGCTGTTGTGGTTGTGACATTAGCCCTCGGAATCGGGGCGACGACGGCGGTGTTCAGTGTAGTTGACCGAATCCTGTTTCGGAGGCTTCCCTACCCGCAAGCGGAACGGCTGGTGTCGCTCGGGCTGGTAGCTCCGATCGAACCGCAGGAGTTCATGCTTGGCGCCGACTACGTGGAATGGCGTCAGCAGCAGACGCCTTTTGAAGACCTCACTTCCTGGAGCGGCGTGACGGACTGCGACTTAACTGGCGACAACCCCGTGCGCATGAGCTGCGCGCAGGTCGAAGCCAGTTTCCTGGCAACACTCGGCGTTCAGCCACTGGTGGGCCGGAATTTCACGCGTGAAGAGGACAAGCCCAACGCGCCCAAGACCGCTCTGCTTTCCTACGGGCTCTGGCAAACTCGCTTCGGCAGCGACCCCAACGTCGCCGGCAAGACAGTGTCTATCGACGGGCAGCCAGCCATCATCGCGGGCGTGCTGCCTCGGGATTTTGAGTTGCCTACCCTGGCGCGTGCGGATCTGCTCGTTCCGCAAGCCATGGACGAAGCAGCCCAGCGCCGCCCCCACACAGGCCGAGTGCTTCGCGCCTTCGCACGGCTCAAGTCCGGAACAACGATCCAGCAGGCAGAATCAGCCTTGCAGCCTCTCTTTCAGGAATCACTCAAGTGGGTCCCGCCCCAGTTCCAGAAAGAAGTGAAGCTTAGAATTCGCTCTTTGCACGACCAGCAGATTCAGGACGCGCGACTGGCATCCTGGGTGCTGCTGGCTTCTGTGGTCGCCGTGCTGCTTATCGCTTGCGCCAACGTGGCCAACCTGCTGCTGGCGCGGGCCGTAGGCCGCCAGCGTGAACTGGCGATCCGGGCGGCGCTGGGTGCGGGGCGCGGACGCCTCATGCGGCAAGCACTCACAGAAAGCCTGGTGATTGGCCTCCTGGGAGGAGCGGGAGGCTGCCTTCTGGCTCATCAGATGCTGCAGTTGTTCGTGGCGATTGCCCCCGAAGGTATTCCCAGACTGCAGCAGGCCACAGTGGACCTGCGGGTCCTGCTTTTTGCTCTGGTTGTGTCGCTTGTCAGCGGCCTTGTGTTTGGACTGGCACCAGCGCTGGCTCAGCCCTCCAGTCCCGCGTTGATCCGCACCGGCAGCCCTCTGGCGGGCCGCATTCGCCTCCGCCAACTGCTCGTGACGGCCCAGATTGCAGTCTCGCTGGTCCTGTTGGCTGGCGCCAGTCTTCTGCTGCGCAGTCTTTGGAATCTGCTGAACGTGCCGCTGGGCATGCGGACACAGCAGGTGTTAACGGCGAGCCTGGTGCTTGGCCAGCAGCGCTATCCTGGACCGGCTCAGCAGCAGGCTTTCTTTGAAGAGGTAGAAACCCGGCTGCAGCGCCTGCCTGGGGTAGAGGCTCTGGCCATCTCCGATTCGCTGCCTCCGTCCGGAAATGCCCGCACCACGATCTATTCTCTGATCGACGTTGAAGGCCGCACCCCGGTTGCGCAGGGCACGGGTGGAATGGTCGTTTGGCGGACGATAACCCCCGGCTATTTTCCGGCGCTCTCTGTTTCCATCGTGCGCGGAAGGGGCTTTGATGAGGTCGACCGCAGCCCTAACGAGAACGTGGCAACTCTGAGCAGCGCACTGGCGGGACGGCTGTTTCCCAACGAGGACCCACTCGGCAAACGCATTCGTCCGGGGAGGTCTGGCCCCTGGCTCACCATCGTTGGTGTTGTTGGAAATGTAAAGAACGCCGGACTCAACAGCTCAGACGATCCTGAGTACTATGTTCCGAGGAAACATGAAGCTCTGCTTGGCCTGGCGAATCGGGTGCCTCCCGCGGCGTTTCGCCGGGCAAGTTTGCTGATTCGAAGCCCTATGGAGCCGCAGGCAATCGCCGAGTGGGTTCGGCGGGAGATCGCAGCTCTGGACACGACCCTGCCCTTGACCTTGGAAACCCTGGATCAGCGCATCGGCCAGCTTGCTGCTCGTCCCCGATTCAATGCCTGGCTGCTGAGCCTGCTTTCCTCGCTGGCTCTCTGCCTCGCGGCGCTGGGCCTTTATGGTGTGATGTCTTTTCTCGTGGCACAACGCACGCAGGAGATTGGTGTCCGCATCGCGCTGGGCGCAACGCCCGGCAGCATCGCTGGGCTGATCTTAGTGCAAGCGGCACGCTGGACGCTTGCAGGGGTTGCCCTGGGTACGGCAGGCGCCTGGCTGGCGGTACGATGGCTGGGCACGATGCTGTTTCAGGTTTCATCCAGCGATCCGCTCAGTCTGGGTGCAACGCTGCTCGTGCTGCTGATGGTTGCGTTGGCTGCCTCGTGGATTCCATCACGGCGGGCGGCAAGGGTTAATCCGATGGTGGCACTGAGACGCGAGTGAGATGTGACTGCCGATTGGCAATTGCTAATTGCCACGTAAACCAGGGAGCTCGCTCTATAAAGTCGGTCGATGTACGTCGCCGCGCCCGGTCTGCAAATGCACTCGCCACTGCCTGCCTCAAATGAAATCCAGAGCGCAAAGATGGTCGAAAAATGCTTGCTGGTTTTTAGCCCTTTCCTTAGGAAACAGCTGCATCAGTTCGCCGTAGGCTTGGTGGAGTTTTTGACTCGAGCTGGTAACAAGAGCATGTCGGGCGCCCAGTGATCCCAGCGGATACTTGAAAGGTGCCCTTCCCGCCTGAGCAGTATCCCATTCCTGAAAATAGGCCTTCTGGTCTTGAATGGCTTCCATAACACGCTGCCGGACGGAAACACAATTCTTGGGCACGTTCAGCTGCCCCAACTGGCCAATGATCTTCTCGACGTTCTTCCGGTAGTTTGAGAAGGGCGATCCTTGTTTTCCCCTGGATTGAAACCACGCCAGAGTCTGGACACGCTCAATAATCGCGAGATTCACCAGACCAAAAAATTCAACAAGAAAGCGGCTTTCATGCGAAGTCATGCTGGCAGACTCCACCTCGAACGGAGTGTAGCGGTGAGGGATGGCCTTGTAGGCTTCCTCCACCGTCAGCGCGGAGGCCAGGTTTGACGTCAGCAAGCAGAAACAGATGAAAAGAAGCGTTCTCTTCATAGGCTCTAACAAGTCCTCTCTTGAAACTAAGATCGTGCAGCGAAGACCTCCTGCTTTTCAAGGAGTTCTGCGGCTTTGGGCCAATTCGGAGACGAGAAGCCGCAGACCGCAGAAAGCACGGTCTGCGCTACAACTACATCATTTTCCGGTCGTGGCGTGTGCCTGGTGCGCGCGGCTCACTTCTGCCTCAGACTTCCATAGACCTTCTCGCGGTAGTGCCGCTCTTTTTCGAGATCCCCCAAACGAAAGTGGACATCCGAGAGCTTCACCAGAATGCCGGGGTTGTTGGTCCCGCTTAAGCTCGATTCGTAGTGATCCAACGCCTCAGTGAAATTGCTTTGGAAGAACGCTGCATCACCCATGCGCTCCATCCACTTTGAATTGGGAATGCCTAGACTCTGGTAGCGGTTTGCCATGCGCCGCGCGAATTGCTGCCCTTCGGCTGCCTGTCCCTTCCACAGCAGGACGAAGAAGTATTGCTCCGCTACCCACGCATCTCGGACAACGTCCTGCCAGCTCTCCGGGAATTGACGTCGCACCTCGTCGAGCAGTGAAGCACTCAACGGTCCGCCCCTCAAGCGGCGAATTAATTCCAGCCCGATTTCGTCCGGAACCGGCTCTGCATGCGGCCGCAGCCACTGTTCCGCCAGCTCAAGGTCCTGGCGAGCCAGACCAATCATTGCCAGCGCAGCCGGAAAGCGCAGATCATTCTGCCACTCCGCGTAGATTGCACTGAGGCGTGAATCCACATCCTGCCAGCGGCCCAGCGCGGCAAGAGACAGCACGGCATTCATGCCATAGATCTTTCCTGCTGGCAGGAGACTTTCAGCCTTCTCGAAGTTGCCGAGGGCAGCGGCCGCCTCTCCGCGCCGCAGCGCTTCGCAGCCATTGCTCCAGAGGCTCACGGCCTGAAGCACGCGGCTGCTATCGGAAGAAGCGTGTGAACTCATCGATTGAACCGTTTGCCCGGCAGCCATCTGCAGCAATGACTCCCACACTCCATCGGTTTTGAGCGCCTCCACTTCTTTAAGCCCGACACCGAGGTCAGAAAGATCCACGATGTCCAGCGGAACAGGTTTTCCGCGGGAGTCTCGCTGAGACTCGTTCCAGTAATCCACAAACAGTTTCCTGCGTCCTGGCGCGACAAACGGCAGTTGCGCAATCTGTTCGTCAGTGCCGACGACTACGTCGTCAACGTAATAGGTCACGTTGGACTTGTCTTCAGCGGTATCTCCGATGAATGAAAACTTGTCGATCGCTGATCCCGGCTGATTGGGAGCGTTCGCTTGTTGTTGCAACGTGACCAGCGGCTTCTCTTGCCCTTCTTTATAAATGGTCAGGCCATAAGTGCCGGCGCTGATGTTGTAGGCCACATCCAACCCGTACCAGACAAAGGCGTCCATGGGCAGCAATTTTTTGGGCATGCTGTCGGAGTACTGATAGAGATTTCCTTCCCGTGTCTTCAGCCAGAACCCAATGCCATTCTTTTTCAGGCTAAACCATTCCGGCCCGGCCAATGCGATGTTGAGCTCGTCGAAAGGGCTGGCCGTCATGAGCGCGAAATGAAGGTACAGCTTGCCCGAAGATCTGAGTTTGAAGTAACCCTGAAGCTCGGGAAAGTCGCCGTCGTCTGCAACGTCGCGGATCTCCAACGATCGGTAGCCGCTAAAGCGGACCAGCGTCGTCATCTGGACTGATCCCCGTGCTTTCTGGAAGACCGCAAAGGTATCCGGCCCGGTGGCCAGTTCCTGGTCGTCAAAGCTGTAGCTCACCAATACGTTGGAAGGGTCGAGTTGCCCTTGCAGACCAGGCGTCAGCAGGAAGAACAGGATTACAAGTTGGATTTGTACTCTTCGAGCCATCGCTTCCATTGTTGAATACTATTTTCTCGCACGGCAACCTGGGCCTCGGGGTTGAAGCCCTTGGTTTGACCCGTGTGAATGCTGAGCGCCTGCAAGGCGATGCGCCGCACATCCAGCTTGGGGTCGCTCAGGGCGTGAATCAAGCCTTCATAGAGCCGGACTTTCTGTTTCTCGCTCAGGTGAATCTGGTCATAGGCCAAAGCGCAGGCAGCTTTGTCGCGAAACAGTGGATTAGCGTCGTTCCCCATGTTTTCGAGCAGCACGTCCACAACATCCGTATCGTTACTCACCCGGCCCAACGCCCACTGTACCTGGAGGCGCAAATACTGATTATTGGTGTGGACATCCTTCATTAGAACTCGTTTGGCTTCAGGGGACTTCCATCCTAACTGACAAAAGGTTTCGGCAATCCGAGTTCGCTGCGCTTCGTCAGAGGACTCATACAGGCGAACCATGACTGGAAGCACTCCTGGTCCTAGAGCCTTCACTTCGGCGGTCTTGCCCTGTGCAATCAAAGCCCCAACAGTCTTGGGCTCTATGGGAGCAGCGTAGGCCGACAGGCAAAGACACGCAGCCGCCAGGAATGCAACCGTTAAGCGATTCCAATTGTGGATCATGGGAACCTAACCTCCGTAATGCCGTTTCGTCGGATCTGACTTCTACTGACCTAACGGGTTCCTGGCGCCATCTCTTTACCTCATTCTGCCCCTCCTTTGCAAAGAGCGAGTTTCCAGCCAGGGCGGTCTGGAGTTTGATATTTCACTCCGCCACGGCCCCAGTCTGATTTTCTCCTTGACAACCGATAGTGTTAGTACTAATTAGTTAGTACATGACAGCGCCAACACTCACCAAGCAGGAACTGGAAATCATGAAGATCGTCTGGTCACGCCAGAATGCCACGGTCCGGGATGTCTACGAGACGCTGCGCGAACAGCGGCAGATCGCCTATACGACCGTGATGACCATGATGAAGATTCTGGAAAAAAAGAAATTCTTGAAGAAGACACAAAAGGATCGGGCTTATGTCTACCAGCCGACGCGTCCCAGGGACCAAGTTCTCAAGACGATGGTTCAGGAGTTTGTCAGCCGAGTCTTTGATGGAGCCGCTGAACCGCTATTGGTTCACCTCGTGAAGGACCGTCATCTCTCGGAGGAGGAGATCCAACAGATCACACGAATGATTCAGGAGACGAAATGAACGTCGAACTGTGGATGGACAACCTCTTCGCCTGGAGCCTCCAGGTCGCCGTGCTGATTGCCGCAAGTGCCGTTTTGCTGTTTTTCTTGAAGTTGCGCAACCCCCGCATTCTCCTCTCCTGCTGGCGCGGACTCTTCGCGATTTGTCTGCTCCTACCGGTTATCCAAGCCTGGAAGCCTCTCCAACGCATAGCGGGTGCCTCGATGGCTTCAGGCACGGTTCGAGTTGAGACGACAATTGCGATTCCGGCTGAGGTTGGTTTCCTATTGTCGCTGAAGCCCAGTCTGGCTTTCGCACTGGCCTTGGGCATCGTGGCACGTTTAAGTTGGCTGGGCCTAGGGCTGTTCCGACTAAGCCGCTATCGCCAAAAAGCTCTGCCGCTCAATCCCCTCCCGCCTGAACTGCGTGAGATGTGTGGTCGTGTCGGAGTGACCCCGCAGATCTACCTGTCCCGCGAGATGAAGGGCCCGGCGACTTTTGGAGTGTGGAGCCCGGCGATCCTCTTGCCCGAGGGCTTTCTGGACACCCTGCCCGGATTTCAGCGGGCCGTGCTCTGTCATGAACTCTGGCACGTTCGCCGCAAGGACTGGCCGCTGACGTTTGCGGAAGAGATGGCCGCTGCGCTCATCTGGTTTCACCCAGCCGTTTGGTGGATCCTCAACCGGATCCAGCTCTCTCGGGAGCAGGTTGTCGACGGGCTTGTGCTGAAGACCACGCAAGAACGCGAATCCTATTTGGACGCTCTGGTGAAAGTTGCGCTGGCAAACTGCCAGCCTGCCGTAGCCCTGGCACATCCTTTTCTAACCAAACACCACCTCACCCAACGGGTGGCATTGATTCTCACGGAGGTCCGCATGTCTCAGACTCGTCTCATCACCTCACTCGTGGTTTTCCTTTTTCTGGTTTGCCTGGCAGGGAAATTGGCCATCCAGGCTTTTCCTTTGCAGTCCCCGCAGAATCCACAACCCGAGCCGTCCACCGCGCAAGAAGCCAGCAACTGGGCCGGCACAGTGTCGCTCGTGATTCCTCAGGAAGAATTGTCTCAAAGGCGGGTGCATCAGGTCAGGCCATCGTACCCGTCCGCCGCAAAGGCGCAGGGAATTCAGGGAGAGGTGCTGCTCGAAGTGAGGGTGAACCAGAAGGGGGAAGTGGACAACATCGGCGTCATCAGAGGCAACGCCTTGCTGGTCTTGCCTGCCCTCGATGCGGTGCAGCAATGGAAATACTCTCCGTACATAAAAGACGGTGTTGCCGTGCCGGTCAGTTCCCATGTCGTTGTTAACTTTGCTTTGCTGGACGCTGGAACATCCGGGCAACAAAAGGCCGGGCCGTCGATGGTCCGAGTCGACGGGAGCATCATGGCGGCGAAACTTGAGTATCGCGTTGAGCCTGTTTATCCAACAGAAGCAAAGGAGAGAGGCATCGAAGGTGACGTGGAATTTGAGATTGTCATCGACGAGCAAGGTGGAGTTGCAGACGTTCAAGTACTGAGCGGCAATGCCATGCTTGTCTCAGCGGCTTACGAGGCGGTGCGTCAGTGGCGCTACAAACCAGTTCTGTTGAATGGAAATCCCATACGGGCGAAGACCACACTAAAGATCAAGTTTGAACTGGATAAGAAACAGGGCGCTGCCGAGGCGCAGCCCGGAGCGGACGCATTGATCAAGGAACATCAGCGGCCCATCGCTTACGTCAATGCGGATCCTGGCTCCAATTAGCTGGGCGTGCCCCCGGTTCGAGGGCGGATCGTAGGCGCTATCTTCATGGATTGGGCACTTGCCGGACGAAATCGAAGCTTACCCCAGCCTGCTCCTCTTTTCTGGGCGTCGTCGCCTTGTTAGGCTGCTATCTTCCCGCTCGCCGAGCCTCCAGGGTAGATCCGATGAGGGCGTTGCGAGGCGATTAACCAACTGATAGTAGCGAATCGCTGGCGGCTGGAGTAGAGTTCCGACATGGAAGAGGACGCCAGGGTTCAGAATTACAAGGACCTGTCGGTGTGGCAGAACAGCATCGAGCTGGTCAAGCAGGTTTACGTTCTGACACAGCAGTTCCCAACCGAAGAAAAGTTTGGTCTCGTTTCACAAATGAGACGCGCTGCCGTTTCTGTTCCTTCGAACATTGCAGAAGGTCAGGCGAGAAAATCGACCGTCGAATTCGCACAATTTTTGTCGATCGCATTGGGCTCGCTGGCCGAATTGGAAACTCAGCTGATTCTGAGCATCAAGCTTGGCCTTTGCAGCCACGACAGCGCTGGCGATCTTTCAGATGCCGTTCATCGGCTTCAAAAGATGCTCTATTCCTTGAGGACAACGCTAGTCTGATCCAAGACTAATTAGTTGATTGGCTCGACCTTCAGACATCCGAATCGTCCGTCGAGCAGAAAATGCGTTTCCAACTCCATCAATGATCCGTTTGCAATCGAGAGATGATGCAGGTAGTCACCTAAGTGTTCTCGACCATCGCCTTCTGCGATGTTCGCAGGTCTCGAAACCGCAGCTCTCTGAATCTGACTCACTGGCCCATACAGTTCACTTTGTGGGAACTGTTTCGTCACCTCGTAGCTGGCGTCCACCAGATCCATGCCCTTCTGTCGGATCTCAAATCGTGATCGCTGGTAACGGTCATGGTCGGGTTCCTTGCATCTGACCCGTCACCATGAAAGCATTGCTTTCATCCCGGCATGTGTTCACATCTCAGCGCCACCAGTGGATCGACCGTGGCGGCCCAGAATACCGAACCCAGAATCGCAGAGAGAGTAATCACTCTTGGATTTTGCTCCCAGAAGCAACAAGCAAGCAAAGATCCACTGCGCGTCGGGCTCGTAAACCACACGAAACCCAGCTGCTTTGTTGCTCGCAAGAGAAGTCAATGGAGCGAGTCCCTGTTCGGGTCTGGGATCGTTTTTTCCCACAGCCGAACAGTGGACCGTCGGCCTGTCGAGACGAGGAACGGAAACGAATCAGCTGGCCTGCCTTTGTCCTCTTTGATATCTGATCGTGTCCCATCTCTTTGGATCTGGATCCAGCGGCTCCTTTTTGGAGTGCGGCAGCTTGCTGCCGCTTTCGCTTTGGGCAGTCACGAGCTTCGCAATGGCAGCTTGCTGCCATCCGCCCTTCGCGGGCCGAATACCGCCCGCGTCGATTGCCGGCGCCGCGACGCCGAGTCGCCCCTTTGAGAACCTTGAAAAGGGGGATCGCAAGGGGGCTAAGGCAAAGACCCCTTGCCGCAAAACCGCAGCGTCCTTACTTGCCAAGAGGAGCTGTGAAAAATTGTAGAGGCCGCTCTATGAGCGGCTGGTTCGTTCTGAGAACGGACACCTGCAGGCCAGAAGCCTGCACACCTCTGGCCTTAGGCCAGAATTTTGTCCCCCTTGGCAAAGGGGACAAATGTAGAAACTGAATGGTCCGTTCTGAGAACGGACACTACAACAAAGACTTACAGCTGCTTGCTTTCTGGCCCACCAAAGTGGATGCAATTTTTCGTAGCTCGCTGTATCCAGTATGCGTCGACATCTGCTTAGGTGACTATAGAGGGGTTTATGATGCAAGCTCAAGGCCCGGACTGCCAGAAAGAATGCCGCTAGCCCCGTTCCTTTGCCATTAGCGGACAAACGAGCACCTGCAGCACAGTCCCGTGTTTTTTCGGGTCTGGGGCTTCTTACCAGCGCCGACGCGACAGGGGCAGGACAGGAAGGCCAAACCGAGTCCGGTTGGAACGCCACGAAAAACGGCAGACGCGCCACAACCGCGGTTCCGCGCTATGAGACTCATTGATTCGGACCGACCCCTGGCGTTCCCGGCATCTCTGGTGGTCACGGAGTCTGCTTTTCGATACTATCGGGTGCAAACAGAGGTCCTTACAGGGTAAGGCTCGCTAGATGCCGGCAAGGCTGAATGGATTGAGTCCTGATCAAGAATCTCTGCCCGTGATGCAGCTTTGCGCCGACCTGTGCTTCGTCCTCTCTTTCTCCAAGGGACGCCAAGGAGGTGCTCACCATGAGCCGCCAGAACCTGGTTTTCTTGCTCGTCTTTTTATTGTCCGTCGCGCCGCTATATGCGCCGCCGTTGCAGCAGCGCTATGAACGAGTGCTCATCGGGCCTGCCAACTCGCGGCAGACGATGAAGCCCGTCGTCCGAGGAACACAATATGCGGCTGCCTCCATGGCGACCCAGGCCACGATGGCTGCCGAGCGCATTCTGCGTGCTGGCGGTAATGCCTTTGATGCCATTGTGGCCGGCCAGGCGGTGTTGGCACTGGTGGATGCGGCGTCGAATGGCATCGGCAGTGACGCCGTCTTGCTGATCTATTCTGCCAGAGACAAGAAAGTCTGGTCGCTGAATGCTGAAGGCACCGCTCCGAAGCTGGCCACGATCGAGTGGTATCAGAAAAACCAGAATGGCAAGATTCCGGTGAACGACACGCTGCTTTCGGCGACTGTCCCTGGGGTTGTCGACGCCTGGTGCACACTGTTGACGCGGTGGGGAACCATGAGTTTTGCCCAAGTGCTAGCCCCCGCCATCGAGTTGGCTGAACGCGGGCACCCATTGTCGGAGGCCTATGCCCGGTTCATGGGGAGCGAACAACTGTTGAAATATCCCTCCAGCGCTCGTCTCTATGCGCCCGGAGGAAAGAAATGGAAAGAGGGACAGGTCTTTAAGAACACCGACTTCGCGCGCACGCTCCGCCGGCTGGTTGAAGCGGAACACGATAAGAAGAGCCGCGAGTCGGGTTTGGCGATGGCGCGAAATCGCTTTTACACAGGAGATATCGCCCGTGAGATGGCCCAGTTTTCAGAGCAGAACGGCGGGCTCCTGCGATACGAGGATTTTGCCAACTATTCGGTCAAGGTAGAAGACCCCGTTTCGGTCAACTATCGCGGATACGAAGTGTACAAGAACCCGTCTGCCACTCAGGGCCCGGCCGAGTTGTTCGCACTGAACCTCATGGAAGGCTACGACCTCAAGCTCATGGGCCACAACAGCGCGGCCTACATTCACACGTCAGTTGAAGCCATGAAGCTCGCCATGGCGGACAGGGATAAATATCTCGGAGACATGGATTTCATCCGCATTCCTTACGAAGGCCTGCTCTCGAAGCGTTACGCCGAAGAGCGTCGCCAGCTAATCTCAACGGAAAAAGCTTCGTTCGAATTCCGGCCCGGCGAGCCGGAGAAGCACATGTCGGGCTTTGAGCCGCTGCAACCGCCCCGGGACATTGACATCGCCAGCGGCGCTGACCACGAAGGCGACACTAGCTACATTGCCGTCGTCGATCAGGAACGCAACGCCATCACCTTTACGCCCAGCCTGCACAGCGGCTTTGGAACCAAGGTGGTGATGGGCGAGCTGGGATTTGTCCTGAATTGCCGCGGCGACTACTACTCGCTGGTTCCCGGTCATGCGAACGCGCTTCAGCCGGGCAAGCGCCCGCGCAGCACGCTGCAGGGAACGCTGGTGATGAAGGATGGGAAGCCTTTTCTGGTCACAGGCAGCCCGGGCGGAGACGACCAATGCATGCGCACTCTGCAAACGTTCATCAACATCGTCGACTTCGGCATGAATGTACAGCAGGCGATTGAAGCGCCGCGCTGGTCCACGCGCAGTTTCCCGGCGTCGCCTTTTCCGCACACGATGTATCCCGGCGAGATGAGCGTCGAAAGCCGCGTCCCCGAAACTATCCGGGCCGAACTGGTGCGGCGCGGTCACAAAGTCTTCGTCAGCGGGCCGTGGAGCATGGGCTCCAACGCCGCGATCCTGATCGATCCAGCTACCGGTTCTCTCAGCGCCGGCGCCGATCCGCGCGTGGCGGCTCAGGCACTGGCGTGGTAGTGGCGCTATAGCGAATAACGAGTGCTTATGGGCTGGTGGAATGATGGCTGGTCTGACGAGGAGCCTCAAGAGCTCCCGGTCGAGCTCCTAACACCTTGAAGACACCTGAAACCCGCAACCTATGATCAACGACTTGCGCTTTGCCCTTCGTCAGCTCCGCAAAAATCCCGGCTTCGCGGCTGTCGAGGTACTAACTCTGGCTCTCGGCATCGGCGCGACCACCACAATCTTCAGCGTTGTAGACGGCGTGTTGCTGCGGCCGCTACCGTATGCCGAGCCGGACCGTATGGTGGCTCTCTTCGAAGTTAACTCAAAGGGCACTTGGTCCCGCCTCGCGGATCCGAACTTCGTAGACTTTCGCGAGCAAAGCCGCAGCTTCCAGGCGCTGGCAAAGTACCATGCCAACATCGCGTCCGTTTCAGGTACTTCGCAGCCGACACGGACGATGATGGCAGGCGTCACACCGGACTTTTTCAAGGTCTTCCGGGTCCAACCGATCATGGGGCGGGATTTCAGCGCCAACGACAATAAGAAAGGGGCCGCCCCGGTCGTTCTTGTCAGTTATGGATACTGGAAGGAGTATCTCGGATCGTCTCCGGACCTTTCGCAGTCGCACCTGAAAATTGCCAAGACGGTCTTCTCTGTGATCGGTGTGCTCCCGCCCGGGTTTCAGTTCCCCCCAGACGTGAGCCTGTGGCTGCCTGCCGATCTTGACGGCGAAAACCCGAGCAGGACGTCGCATAATTATTATGCACTTGGGCGCCTCCGCGACGGTGTGACGGTCGAGCAAGCAAATGCGGACATCAACGCGATCGCACGTCGCATTCACGCTACCTCGAGCGAGCAAGGCGATTATCTCCTCAAAGATGGAGTTGTCGTCCCGCTGCAGGACTCCATAACCGGCAAAGCACGCGCGCCGCTGCTGGTCCTCCTCGGAGCCGTGGGATTTCTTCTCCTGGTTGGGTGCGCGAACGTCGCAAACCTGCTACTCGCGCAAGCCTCGGTGAGAGAGCGTGAGCTCCCATTCGCAGTGCACTTGGCGCGGCACGGGGACGCTTGATCCGCCAATTTCTTACCGAAGCGTTCCTCCTTTCACTTGTCGGTGGAGCCCTCGCCGTAGTGGGAGCCTTCTCGGGCGTGGCGGGACTAGTCGCGCTGGCCCCGGAAAATCTGCCGCGGTTAGACAGCGTCTCAATCAGTATTCCAGTCCTTGTGTTCGCATTCCTCCTCTCTACGGGGGTCGCCGCGGGACTCGGAGCGTTCACGGCCGCGCGCGCGACATCTGGCGGCACGCGCAAGGGCCTCGGCGAAGGTGCGCGTGGGCAAGCGGGATCTCAAAACAGCCAGCGCACTGGCCAGGCAATCGTGGCCGCACAGATCGCCATCACGCTGGTTCTCGTGGTCGGAGCGGGATTGCTCGGGCGCAGCCTGATGAAGGTGCTCGAAGTAAATCCCGGCTTCCGGATCGATAAAATTGTCACGCTGGACGTTTCGCTCCCTTGGGTGGGGTGGGACGATGCAAAAGCAAAGGCAGGTCAGGCGATTTTCTTTTCGAATCTGATCGATCGCCTTAAACAAATTCCAGGCGTGCGCAGGGTTGGCGCTACGAGTGGCTTGCCCATGGATGGCGGTCTTCCCAACGGCATGTTTTTACTCATGACGCAGAATGAGATTCCCAAGACCCTTGATGGCTTCGATTCGCTGTTTCGCCAAAAGGAACGCACGGGCGTGGCAGATTTCTGCGTCGCCACGGAGGGATACTTCCAAGGCCTTGGAATTTCTCTCATTCGAGGGCGCATCTTCGACGAGCGCGACGGCCCGGATTCTCCGCACGTCGCCGTGATCAGCCATGCGCTTGCTCGTGAACGCTGGCCTGGCCAGGATCCCGTCGGACACACCATGCAATTCGGAAACATGGATGGCGACGCGCGCTGGCTGACCATTGTCGGAATCGTCGGCGACGTCCGCTATTGCGGCCTCGATATGCCGCCGCGTCCGACGGTTTATGTCAATTTGTTTCAACGGCCACGCGCCGCGATTACCATAACAATGCTGAGCGAAGCCGGCACGCAATTGGTCAGCTCGGCGGCGCGCGGAGTCCTGCAGGAGCTCGACCAAGAGATTCCGGCGAGGTTCAGGACGTTCTCCCAAGTCTATTCTGGTTCGCTAGGTTCGCGCAGATTTAACCTGATTCTCATCGGGTTTTTCGGCATCGCTGCGCTGCTGCTCGCCACGGCAGGCGTATTTGGAGTCATGGCCTATTCGGTCGGCCGCCGCACGCGCGAGATTGGCGTGCGGGTGGCCCTCGGTGCGGACTCCCGTAAGGTTCTGAGGATGGTCCTGGGCCAGGGATTGCGCATCATACTCGTGGGGGTCGCCATCGGGCTTGTGGGTTCGTTGGCCCTCACACGCACTGTAGAGTCGCTGCTCTTTGGCGTGGTGCCCACCGATCCGCCGACCTTCGCCGGAGTCATACTGCTCCTAGTCACCGCCGCGCTGCTAGCCTGCTACATCCCTGCCCGCCGCGCGACCAAAATCGATCCGATGGAGGCCCTGAGGCACGAGTAGGTTTCAGGTGCGAGGTGTCAGGTGCCAGACGCAAGGAACGCGACCATGACCGTTACCAGGCCCGCGTCGATCCGATGGTGGCGCTGAGATATGAGTGAGGTCGGCGTCTGGGGTCTGGAGCATGCGAACCCTCTGCTCGATTCACGAAGTCTGCGCTTCCACTAATTCCCTGGGCACTCCCCGCCAGTTTATAGATAATCCTGTCTTCGCACCAAATCTCTTACCGCCGGCAACACGAGGTGAAGTGAACACGATGCAACGAAAGACGACACGACGGGAATGGTTGCTCCGAATGCTGATCCTGCCAGCCGGGGCCTGGATGACCAGGTTCAATTGCCTGGCCCAGGCCCACGGTGGCAAAGTGAAGATCACCGCAGTCAAGGCCATGCAGGTGAAAAATATTGCGGGAAATTGCCTGATCCGGATCGAAACGGACGCGGGCCTGGTAGGTTATGGCGAGGCGGGCGCCTCCGGCCCAATGGCACGCGCACGCATCGAACCCATGAAGAACTTGCTCATGGGTCAGGATCCCCTGGCTATCGAACGTCATTTTCTCAATATGATCTCGCTGATGCACCCGTACATGGCTCACATTCCAACCGTGAGCGGCATCGACCTGGCTCTTTGGGACCTGGCAGGCAAGATTACCGGCCAGCCCGTAAACGTGCTGCTGGGAGGTCCATTCCGCGATTCCATTCGATTGTATTCGCACGGCCCCGGCGGCGACTTGATCGATCCGGCGAAGTGCCGCGACTGGGCTCAGAGCGTCAAGGCTGCACCCGAAGGCTTCACCGCCTTCAAGTTTGGCATCGATCCCCTGCTGGGAGTGCGCGCGGGCCGCTATACTGTAAGCCTCGACAGCGAACAGCTGCGCCGCGTGGCCCGCGGCTTTCAGAACGCGCGCGATGCCGCGGGCGATGCCATCGACATTGCCGTTCATTGCCACAACGAGCTCGACACTCTCAGCGCCATTCAAGCCGCCAGGGCCGTGGAGCCGATGAAGCCGCTGTTCTATGAAGATCCGCTGCCGGTGGCCCACTCCGAAGGCTGGAAGGCGCTGAGGCAAGCGACACGGATTCCGATCCTCGCTGGCGAAAAGCTTGAGCTGGTCCAGGGATTCAAGCCTTTCCTGGATCACCAGACTGCCGACATCATTCATCCCGATCTGGCGTTCGCAGGCGGGTTCACGGGCACTCGCAAGATTGCCGATTACGCCATGCTGAGCCGCACTCCCGTGGCGCTGCACAACGTGGGCAGCCTGGTGTTGTGCTGCGCCTCAGCCCACTTCGGCTCTGCCATTTTCAACTTCTACCGTTCCGAAAGCGCGCTGGGCCGGCCGACGCGTCACGTGGAACAGATGTCGGCGGCCAGTCCGCCCGAGGTGAAGAACAGTCAGCTGAAAGTACCGGCAGGTCCGGGGCTTGGGTTCGAGCCGAACAATGATTACCTGCGCTCACAGCTAGTCGAAGGTGAGCCGTTCTGGTCGTAGGCAGGATGGTGGAGAACTCGAAAGATCACTCCCTGGCGATAGGGGTACAAAAAAGCTTGCGTTGAAGCCAAGCAGCTCAGAGTACCGCGCTCGGGAGCAAGCGGCGACTGGATTCTTGTCCAGAGAGCTTTTCAGAAATTTCTAGACCAGGCTAGCCGGTTGCTTAAAAACTAGATAATTTGCAGGGCAGGTGTTGTAGCGGCGGTCTGCGACAGCCGCATGACTTACAAAAGAGCGACGCTCACCGAGCGCGCTACAATACGATGTTCAGCAACCTCTAGGTCAGGTGCTGCAGCAGGAACCCAGGTCTCGTAGGACTCAGGTCTCCTCAGGCAGAGTAGCAATGAGCACCGGAAGAAGCTCCGAGAGGGTCCTGGAATTCTTTTGTTGTTCCCATCTCCCAACGTTAAGGAGTGCGTCATGCATCACACCGCTACTCGCCGCGAACTGCTGCGAGGACTTTTCGCAGCCGGGTTGGTTCTCGCCGAAGGTTCCAGCCGTTCGCTGTCCGCCCTGGCAGACGGAGAAGAAGTGGTTCCGTTCACCGACTTTCCGAAGGACTTCAATGTGGCACCTCGATCCGGTGTGCGCTATTTCGATACCCGCACGCTCGAAAGCTTCCTGCCCCCGAGTGAGCAGTTCTTCACGGTGCAACATTACGGCCAGCCAACAGTTGACAGCGGCACGCACCGGCTTCACGTCACTGGGTTGGTGAATCGTTCCATCGAGCTGTCGCTGGCGGACCTGAAGAAGCGGCCGCGCCTGGAGCAGGTGGTCGGGTTCGAGTGTTCGGGCAACAACAATGCGCGAGGCAATCCACTAGTTGGAAATGCGCGCTGGGCAGGAACCAGTCTGGCTTCGATTCTTAAAGACTGTGGTGTCAAGTCGCTCGCCAGAGAAGTTGTTTTTTTCGGCGCTGACAAGGGAACCGAAGAAGTCTCGCACGGCGGCTCAACTCAGAAGGTGGAGCAGCGCTTTGGACGCAGTCTCTCCTTGGAGGATGCCTCGCGGCCAGAGGTATTGCTCGCTTATGAAATGAATGGCGAGCCGCTGTCACAGGCCCAAGGATCACCATTCCGTCTGATTGTTCCAGGCTGGTATGGCGTGGCCAACGTGAAATGGCTTGAACAAATTCACCTGCAAGACAGCCGCTTCATGGGCAAGTTCATGGCGCGCGAATACGTCACGCTCCGCGGTCACAAGCAAAATAGCGACGTGGTCTGGAATGAAACTTCCGTCAGCCGCATGCAATTGAAGTCCATGGTGGCCCGAGTGACGCGAAGCGGGAGCTCTTGCAAAGTGGCCGGCTTCGTCCTCACCGACGGAACGCCCTTGAAGGCAGTCGAGGTGAGTATCGACAACGGACCCTGGAAACCGGCAACGCTTGCCAAAAGCAACACAGCCTATTCCTGGAAGCTCTTCTCATTCCAATGGCAGGACGTTAAACCAGGTGAACACACACTCGTTTCTCGAGCGACTGACGTTCATGGCAACGTCCAGCCGTCCGAGGCAGAGTTGGAACTGAAGAAAACCCGCTGGGAAAATAACGGCCAGTATGTGCGCACAGTCGTCGTATCGTGAACTCATACCGGCACCGTCCGACTGGCAAGTATCGTATTACAGAAACCGCACCGAGGGATTCGGGTCTTCAGAACTCCCTTGACGTCATGATCGAACCGCGATTGCTGGCAGCGTTGATGACAAGGCTCAAAGCAGACACGGGCTGTCCGTTAGTCGAGCGAATTTCCAGGGGCCCGTATCCGCTGCTGACCCCCAGCGCTGTAAGGATATCGGCACGGTAGAAGAACCCCCCGGTTGGGATAGTCACACCGGTCAACTGGCCCGCCACTGCCCCGCTGATGTCCCGAGCCAGGATGTCGACTGTGGCCGCAGCACGACCCTCATTGGAAACCACCAGCGAAGATACATACCGCCCCCCCAAATTCGTCACAACCGCAACAGCCAGACGCGTGCCTTTTGACATCATTGGAATCACATAGGGCGTGTTGGTCGCGTTCTCAATCGTAGAAACAAAGGCCTCTACATGTTGATCCGCGTCCAGACGAGCGACACCCAAAGGACCAACACCTAGCAGGTTATTTACATTCCCCAGCTGCACGAAACCCCGAGCCGGGACGGGAACGGCCATTGCTGATCCAGAGCCGTTCTCACCGGCCAGACTGACCACGACCAGGCCAGGCAGATTCGTCAGGTTTTGAATTCCCAGATTCGATCGGAAAATCCCGTCGTCGAGGGCGTAGGGAATGCTGCTGGACTGGCTTGCTTCAACCAACTGGCCACGCACGGCTCCGCCCGGGCTAATCGTTGTGTGCAGATTCACATAGTGCCCGACTGGATTAGTGATAACCGCCTTCAAGGTATCCAGCACAGTCTGCGTTGTGGGCAGAGAGATCGCTTTGGTGATCCCCCCTGCCCCTGTTGCATCCACAGTGGAGGAAAGTCCCGAGCTAATGACAACTGGCCCGTTTTCGCCGGCTCGTCCAGTATGAATATGGAATCCGGTAAACGTCGCCCCACCTGGAAACAGGTAACTGGCGTCGAACAGGACAGCGCCAGAGGTGATGTTGCCCGAGCTGTCGCGTGTGATATCCAGCGTGACTAGAACTGAAGCGCTGGCAGTCGACCCGGCTATGGCTGGTACTTCGTTCGTGGGAGACAGGTTCGCTTTGTAAAAGTAGGTTTCGGACGTGCACTGCCCGCGAATCACTCCACCTGGAAAATCTGTTGTGTGGAGATTCATATAATAAAGATGCGGCGTCGCTACCAACCCGTTGAGTGCCGTGAGTTGTGCGGCGGTGCTTAGGCTCGGAGTCGTGAACGACATCGAACCCACACCGTCGGCGTCCAGTGTTGAGGTCAAGCCCGAATTGACCACCACAGGGGCATTGACGCCTTGAGCGCCAGAGTGAATATGGAATCCGGTGAGCGTTACCGCGCCAGGAAACTGATAGACGACGTCGAATGTGACCACTCCGGAAGTGATCGCGCCTCCGGCATCGCGGTTTACTGTAATGCGCGCCCTGGCTGAGCCAGAAGCGTTATAGCCCACAAGCCCTGCGGGCGGATCCACTTCGTTGTCCACACTCAGCTTGGCTTTTACGTAAAAGGTTTGGCTGGACTGCGCCATCAGCATAGAAACGGCTGGTGCTAACACAAAGCAGAAGACGAGAACCACTACTGTCGCAAGTGTGCGTTTCATGCGGCCTCCAATTGAAATGGGGCAAGCAGCCCCATGCTAGGTAAGAGAGGAATTGGCTAACGTGCGTTGTTCTGAGTGCTCGATTTGCTTCACACTAGACTCCATGACCCTTCCCTTCAATCAGACAACCGACGAAGAAGCAGAAAAACCGCCTGAGTGGTAAGCGCCGCGTTGTGAACCGTTGAGGCCCGTGAAGAGGTATGCTACTCTCTGGTTTCGATTGTCGCGGTGGGAGGAGTCAGGAGCGTTCCACAATGATGCGCCGTCCCTCACTGAAACGAATGCCTAGTCGAGAGCAGAACCATGCGCAAGTACATCCCCTTTGCCTTCAAGAACTCGTTGCGCAATAAGCGGCGAACCATCCTCACGATCGCCAGCATCGGCGTTTCGCTGTTTCTTCTCGGCATTCTCATAGCGGTCTACCATGCCTTCTATTTCCGGCCGGGTCCACCGGAGCAGGCGCTGCGGATGGTAATGCGCAACCGCGTATCACTCACATTCTCCATCCCTGAATATTACGAAGCCAAAATTCGCCAGATTGCCGGCGTGCGCGAGGTTGTTTCACGCTCCTGGTTCGGCGGGCTTTATATCGACAACCGCCCCGAGCATTTTTTCCCTCGGTTCGGCACAGATCCGGAGCGCATCTTCAAGGTTTATCCGGAAATGACAATCGATCCTGACCAACTGAAGGCCTTCCAAAGCGAGCGCACGGCTGCTGTTATTGGCAAAACTCTCGCCCAGAATCAAAACTTCAAGCTGGGGCAGAAGATCACGATCAAAGGCGATATTTATCCAATCGATCTCGAGGTCACAATCCGGGCAATCTTTGAAGGAACTGCCGACAGCAGCGACAACGTGATGTATTTCCACCGCAAGTATGTGGAGGAAGGCCTGCCGGAAGCCCGTAAGGGAATGGTCGGGACCTTTGCCATTCTGGCCGATTCCGCAGAATCTGTGCCGCGCATCGCCCGTGAAGCCGACGAGATGTTTCGCAACAGCGATCGCCAGACCAAAACGGAATCCGAGCGGGCCTTTCAGCTGGGTTTTGTTTCCATGCTTGGAAATGTGAAGCTATTCCTGCTGAGCATTTGTGGAGCCGTGGTTTTTACCATCCTTCTGGTGTCCGCCAACACAATGGCGATGTCGGTTCGCGAGCGGATCAAGGAAATCGGGCTGCTGAAGACTTTAGGGTTCACGACCGGCAAAGTGCTGGCAATGATCATTGCTGAATCGGTCATCATCGCCATGATCGGAGGGCTGCTTGGGTGCCTGCTGGCGTTTGGTGTCTGCGAGGTGATGGGCAGTGCTTTTCAGGTAATGTTCGGCAGCTTGAAGATGCCGCCGGTGGTGCTCCTCATCAGCCTGGGAGTTGCCTTTGCCATTGGCTTGTTGAGCTCTGTGGTCCCTGCGTACAATGCGTCTCGGATTCCGATCACCGAAGCCCTGCGGCACGTTGGCTAGGCCCATTTTGTGTTGTTGATCGTCGATTTTGAATTGAAGTCTTTCCTTCATCTATGGCAATCCCGCTGTCTTACAATATCCGCAACTTGCGTGTCCGTAAGACCACAACGGTGATGACTGCCCTCGGCATCGCCCTGACGGTGGCGGTGTTGCTCGGCATCATGGCCATGGTGTCAGGACTGCGGTCAGCGCTGCAAGCGACAGGAAATCCGCTCCAGATAATCGTCGTCCGGAAGAATTCACCCTCAGAGCTGTCCAGCCAGGTCGCCCGCGAGGCCCTTTCTTCCATCCGCTACAAGGAAGGCATCCAGAAGCTTCCGGATGGGGAACCTATGGTCTCCGGAGAAATTGTCACCGTGATGAACCTGCCGCGCAAGAACAGCCCGGAGGGAGCGAACGTCACGATTCGAGGAGTGCCGCCGACTGGAGTGAAGATGCGACCAGAAATCAAGATGGTCTCGGGACGCTGGTTCGAACCGGGACAAAGGGAAGTAGCCGTAGGCAAGTCAGTCGCCGCAAGATTTGTCAGTGCTTCGATCGGTGACAGCTTCCGCTTTGGCCGCGGCGACTGGAAGATTGTGGGTATTTTTGACGCGGCAAAGACGGCTTTCGATAGCGAGATCTGGGGGGATCTGAACCAGATTGCCACTGATTTCAATCGCAACGAAGTGTTGTCGTCCGTGCTGGTGCGAGCCGCTGATCCGATCGCGCTCGAAGCGCTGAAGAACAGTATGGCCGACGATCAGAGACTCTATCTTGAAGGAAAAGCCGAGTCTGACTATTACGCCGCGCAGACGAGCTCCGCGAGGCCCGTGGAGTTTCTCGGTGTCTTTGTCGCGGTCATCATGGCTATCGGCAGCAGCTTTGCCGCCATGAACACCATGTACGCCGCTGTGGCGCGCCGTGCCCGCGAGATTGGCACGTTGCGGGTCTTGGGTTTTTCCCGGGGAAGCATCTTGCTTTCCTTTGTTATTGAGTCGCTGCTGCTGTCTCTACTTGGAGGGTTGCTGGGCATCCTGCTTGTGCTGCCACTCAATGGCATGGAAAGCGGCATTGGCAACAACGTCACATTCAGTGAAACCGGCTTCGATTTCCACATCACGGGACAAATCGTCGCAGTCGGGATCGGCTTCGCCACTCTCATGGGAATTCTGGGCGGACTGTTGCCCGCCCGCAGCGCTTCAAAAGCAGACATTTTGACAGCGCTGAGGGAACTGTAGCGCTGTGCGAAGGTCGGAGCTGGATCGAGAGGATTGTAATGCGAAGGCCTGCTTGTCATCCTGCAACTTTCGAGCCTCGTACTTAGCATCTCGTATTTCTTCGACCGTCACACTTTCTATCTTCAACCATGGTTACTGAAAACAAGAATCTCGATCAAGACCTTAACAGTTTGAAGATTGACCGCAGCCAGAGACGCAGGGCCAACGGCCCTTCCCGGTGGGCGTCTCGCTGGATACTGGCAGGTGTCGCTCTTTTTGCGTTGCTCGGGCTGACTGCAATAGCGCTCCGTTTCACGGCTCAAGGGGTTGAAGTGGAAACCCTTAGGGTTGCGACCGGAACAGGCGGAACCGGAGAGGACCAGGGCGTGGTGCTCAATGCAGCTGGATACATAGTGGCCCACCACAAGATTCAGCTGACAGCCAAAGTTGTCGGTAAAGTCGCCTGGATAGGTGTGGAAAAGGGGGACAAGGTCAAAGAAGGACAAGTTCTCGTTCGGCTGGAAGATCACGAGTACCAGGCGCAGCTGATGCAAGCCCAGGGAAATTTGCAGAACCTGCTTTCACAGCTGAAGGAACTGGAAACTGGTTCCCGGCCGGAGGAGATCGCTCGAGCAGCAGCCAACCTGGCGCAAGCCAAGGCCGACCTCGAAAATGCCCGCATTCAGCTGGACCGCGCCCGAGGCCTGTTTAAAGAGGAGGTTGTTCCCAGGCAGGAGCTCGACAACGCTCAGGCCCGCTACGATGCGCAAAAAGCCCGTGTGGATGCGCAGGCTAAAGACTATGAACTCTATCGCATTGGCCCGCGCCAGGAGCAGATCGAAGCCATGCGGGGCCGCGTTCAGCAGGCGCGTGGCGAGGTCGCCCTGCGGCAGACTTTTCTGGATGCGACCGTCATCAAGGCACCTATTACAGGCACTATTCTCGAACGTGCCGTCGAGAAAGGAGAGTTTGTCACTACCAGCTTTGTCGGCGAGCGCGGTGCCAAAGGCTACGTAGTCTCGCTGGCTGATCTCAACGACCTGCAGGTAGAACTGGACATCAGCCAGGATGACTTCGCCAAGCTCTACATGGGGCAGAAAGCCAGCGTTACGACAGACGCCTTTCCTGACCGCAAGTACGAGGGTGTCATTGCCGAGATGTCTCCGGAAGCGAACAGGCAGAAGGCAACGGTTCAAGTGAAGGTGCAGGTCCTCAAGCCCGACGAGTTTCTTCGACCAGAAATGAATGCCCGTTCTGCGTTTCTGGAAAAGGTGCAGACTTCTCACAAAGGCAGCACACCACTGCCGAAGATCGTTATTCCGGCCGCCGCGATTCGTGACAGTGGTGGAAAGAAATCTATCTTCATCGTTTTCCAGGGGAAAGCCACCGAGCGGATCATCAAGGTCGGGAATCAGACTTCGAAAGGGATTGAGATTGCCGACGGGCTGATCGGGGGCGAGGAAATCATCTTGAGCCCGCCCACGACACTCAAGGACGGGGATCGGGTGGCCATCAAAGGGAAGGCGTGAGACCTGAGGCTGATGACGGTTGCATCAGCAAGGTGCCTTCACATGCCTGATGTGGTGGCTTGCCGTCGAGACCTCAAGGTCTCCATTTATCCTTCAATCTTGAATCTTGTTTCTTTATGGTTGGTTCCGAAATCTCAAACCCCAGGCCCAAGCCTCAGGTCTCAAGCCTCAAGCCTCAGGCCTCACGCTTTCTTTTCCTTCAACTAGAGAACTATGGACAACAATTTCATCATCGAAACCAAAGATCTAAACAAAGAGTACAAACGTGACGAGTTCAAGATTATGGCGTTGCATCAGGCCAATATCCGGATCAGGAAAGGCGAGTTCGTCGCCCTGATGGGCCCGTCGGGCTCGGGTAAGTCGACTCTGCTGCACTTGATCGCGGCTATCGACCGCCCAACTTCTGGCCAGGTGAGAGTGCTGTCGCAGAATCTTCAGGAACTAAGCGACAAGGAGATTGCTCACTGGCGCAACGAGCACGTCGGCTTTGTGTTTCAGACGTTCAACCTCATTCCGGTTTTGACTGCGCGAGAGAATGTGGAGCTGCCCCTGTTGCTCACCAGTCTTTCCAAGAAGGAACGCATCGATCATGCAGAAACTGCCCTCAAGTTAGTCGGCCTGGGCGACCGCATGGGTCACTACCCGCGGCAGCTCTCTGGCGGCCAGGAACAGCGAGTCGCCATAGCGCGTGCTATCGTTACCGATCCTGCCCTGATACTGGCAGACGAGCCGACGGGCGACCTGGATGCGCAATCTGCAACTGAGGTTCTCACCATTCTTTCGAAGCTCAACAAGGAACAAAACAAGACCGTTGTCATGGTCACGCATGACCCGCACGCTGCGCGCTACGCCAGCAAGATCCGCTATCTCGAAAAAGGCGAATTGCTGCCCGAGGGCACCCTGCCGCAGGTATAGCAGTTGGGGAATGGCGAATGTGAATTGAGAGTTGCAGCTAAAGCTGGCCTTCAACGGCAACTTGAAAGAGACTTTGGATAACATAATCCTTAGTCGGCATTCCCCATGTGACATTCCGCATTCGCCATTCCCCATTTCGCAATTTTCAATGCCTCTCGATTCCATCACCGTCGTCCTGGTCGAACCCCAGTCTGCCGGCAATATTGGTTCGGTGGCGCGAGCCATGAAGAACCTCGGGTTGCATCACCTGATCCTGGTGAATCCTCAAACAGAGATCACCAGCGAGGCGCGTCAGCGTGCCTGTGGAGCCGACGACATCCTCGACGACGCTCAGACAGCCGTTTCACTGCAGGAGTCTTTGGCCGCCTTCCACCTTAGCGTCGGAACCAGTTCAAGAGCAGTTGCCTGGATTCCCGAGGCGCTGCATCCCTCCGAGCTGGCTTTGCGTCTCGCCGCTTTGCCTCCGGCACAAAGGGTTGCTCTGGTGTTTGGTCCTGAGCGTACCGGCCTGACCAATGAGCATCTTCAGCACTGTCAGTGGCTCGTCACAATTCCCACGGCGCGCGATTTCGGGTCGATGAACCTGGCACACGCTGTCGCGATCATCGCCTACGAACTCGCTAAACAGGCCGGAGCTTCCGCTGGCGGAAGGCCGATGCAACTTGCCCGACTTGATCAACTGGAGAGTTTCTGTGAAGACCTGCGGGAGTTTCTGGAAACAATCGAGTTCTTGAATCCCCAGAATCCACAGCCAGTCCTGCTTACGCTGAGGCAGGTGCTCTCGCGAGCAGCTCTGGAGGAGCGCGACCTGAGCATTCTTAGAGGCATACTGCGGCAATGGGGTTGGTACGCAGGCAAGTTGAAGGGCGGCCCGTGAGCCTGACCAACGGACAGACGCCATGACAAAGACGACTCTGATTCTGCCACTCTCCGCTCTCGTTCTTCTGGCAACCGCTGCTGGGCTTTCAGGCAGCTGGACGTTTGAAGCAATGACCCGTGAAGGACCGCTGAGGGCAAAGTTGGCCCTCTCACAACAAGGCACTCAGCTCTCTGCCACCCTATGGATCGACAGTCATGTATTGAAGGGAGAAGGCACGACAGACGGGACGCGATTTGAAGTTTTAATGGCGCATTCAGACGGATCCGGCACTGGTCACAGCGAACGCTTGCGTCTGACTGGGAGTCTGACGGGGAGGGAAATCAAAGGCTCCTTCGACAACGGTACGGACCGCGGTTCGTGGACTGGAAGAAGAGAGCAAGAGTGAATCTTGTGCTCCCAGGCAGCGGCCTGCCGCTCATCTTAAACTCTCGCCCGGTCGATCCCTGAGTGCTTGCCGCAAGTATCGCTCCATAGTTTGCAGGGCTTGGCCACGGTGGCTGATCTGGAGCTTTTCGCCGGGAGACAACTCTGCCAGAGTTTTCCCCAATGATGGCAAAATGAAAATGGGGTCATAGCCAAAGCCGTTGGTCCCTTGAAGTTCCAGTCCGATTCGTCCCTCCACGATTCCATGACAGGCCTGAAGGATGCCGCCGTGTTGAGCCAACGCAACGCAACAGACAAAACGCGCAGAGCGCCTGTCCTTCGGGACATCCCGCAGGCGCCACAAGATCGCGCGGCAACGCTCCTCGTCGGTGGCCGAATCGCGAAGATAACGGCCTGAATGAATGCCTGGCTCTCCGTTCAATGCATCGACCGCAAGACCGGAGTCGTCTGCCAAGACCAGTCCCTCAGTTTGAGCACTGTAGTAGAGAGCCTTCTGGCAGGCGTTCTCCTCGAAACTGCTACCGTCTTCAGGGCTGGGTTGAATGCCAGGCAGGCTCGCCAGATCCAGCAACCGAAAAGGCAACCGCTGGAAATACTGCTGAATCTCCCGCACCTTGCCCCGATTGAATGTAGCCACCAGCAGCGCTTGTGAGTCTTCCCGATTCAACGGAGTTTTTCATGCCGCGTTGCGACGCCACAACGGATAAAAATGTGGGAGCCGCTCTCCGAGCGGCGAGTGGCTGTCTCAGCCGAGGAACTGAAATCGCCGCTGAGGACAGCGGCTCCCACATTCAATCCCAATTTCAGCGGAGCTTTGTGATGCATGCTGACGACCCTCTCTTCTGCGGCCTTTACCATTGCACCAGCTTTTTCTGGATCTGCACCAGTTGCCGGATTCCCTGAGAGCCGAGAACGAGCAACCGCTCAAGAACGTCCTGTGAGTAGGGGTCCCCTTCCGCTGTCCCTTGCACCTCGACCAGCAATCCGGCGCCCGTCTGCACAAGGTTCAGATCTACCTGGGCACGAGAATCCTCCTCGTAGTTGAGGTCTAACAGCAGATGGCCATCAACGACGCCCACGCTGGTCGCAGCCAGGTAATCCTTGAGCGGCAATCTCTTCAATGCGCCTTCCTGCACCAACTTCCCAAGCGCCAGCCCCAGAGCGACAAAGGCTCCCGTGATTGAGGCAGTACGCGTGCCGCCGTCTGCTTCGATGACGTCGCAGTCGACCCACACGGTTCGGTCTCCCAGTTCCTCCATTCGGGTGATGCTGCGAAGCGAGCGCCCAATGAGTCGCTGAATCTCCTGTGTCCGCCCGGAGGGTTTTCCCTTGGTCGATTCGCGAGCAGTTCGAGTTTGGGTGGCTCGAGGCAGCATCGCATATTCACTGGTCACCCAGCCCCTGCCCTGCCCTTTCATGAACGCAGGAACGGTGTTTTCAATTGTGGCTGTGCAAATGACCCGCGTGTTACCCACGGTGATCAGAGCAGAGCCCTCGGCGTTCTTGATAAAGTAAGGCTGAATATCGATGCTGCGTAGCTGGTCCGGATGGCGTCCATCTTTGCGCATAGGTCTCCTCAAGAAATTCTGCATTGTCAAAGTGGCAGCAGGCGAAGCGGCTGCGGAGCCTGCTGGTTATTTTGAGACCGGTCAAAGCCCACCCGATGTGCCGGCTGCTGGCCCTTTGCCAGGACTCTCCACCGCAATGGACAAGTCTTCCCTCAGCGGCTGGCTGATATCGATATGCCCGGCCAGCGTTTCAGACTCTGCACCTTCAATGAGTATCTGCACTCTTTCGATTCCAGAGACATTCTGCGTCAGCGAGTTCACAACGGCGTAGACTGAGGCAGCTTCCTGTGTCAATCCGCCCGGATGATGAACGCTCGCCTCCTTAGTGAGGTCGACCACCGCCAGCTTGTCGGGGGTGACAAACAGCTCGCGCAAGCGGGTTTGTGGCGGCAATGCGGGCATGTAGCTTCCCCGAGGGCCACCAATCAGCTCGGCTACGATCTGCTTCGCCTCTTCGGAAGGCAGCGGCGAGCTGCGGATTTCCCTCGTCTCGGCCTCCAACTTGCCGTCTGCAGACGGAAAGAAGAGTCTGACCTTTTTTGCAGGCGCAGTATCGGAAATAACCGGCCGGCTGGACAGATAGGGCTGCTCGCGCTCCTGATCCGGATGCACGAGTTCCTGGATTCGACGTTGCAGGTTGTAGTAGTACGAGCCACCCAGCAGCGTGAGCAAAGCCAGGAAGAGCAAGCCAAACTTGATGTGCCTGGGCACGGCTACCGCCTCTCATGAACGGCCCTGAACTTCTCCACCGCTGTCGCCAGCGTGGCGGCCACCAGATTCTGAAATTCAGGGCTAGCCGCTTGATTCTGGAAGCCCGAGTCGCGAGCATTACCGACCTCCACCAGCACGGCCGGCATCGCCAGCGATGCCAGCAATTTTAGCGGTGCTGCGCGGTGCCCCAGGCTAGTTTCGCCGCCATTGAGCGCACGATTCATCTCGCCCTGCAGGCATTCCGCGAGGCGCTCGCTCCATCCAAGATGGCTCAACTGGGCGTGTTCCCAAGGAACAAAAAGCCGCGTGGGTGGGTTGCTTTCAGCGGTTGAAGGTTCACCGCTTTCTGGAATTCGGGCCACATACGCGTAGCTCCTGTTCTGCTCGGGGGACGGCCCATTTCCAACATGAACGCTGATGAAGAGATTCGACCGTGCCTGGTTGGCAGCGATGGCGCGGCTCTCCAAAGACAACACCTCATCCTCGCTCCGCGACAGCACGACCTGCACGCCCAGACGGGTTTCCAGGGCCCAACGAACGCGCTTGGCGACTGCCAGCGTGATATCCTTTTCAAACAGGTTCTCTTTAATCAGTGCACCGCGATCCGAACCGCCATGACCGGCATCCACAGTGATATAGCGCCATTTTCGAGTGTCAACTGGAACCGGCGCGGCAGGAGTTCCTTCAATTTTGCTTGCTTCCGACGCCCCTTCCGGGCGATTCACTTCCACGACGTAGGCATTCTGAGAGGGCAGATGTGTGACTCGGGCGCGCAGGGTCCTGTCCGTCAGGACAATCACGAGCTGGGTTGAAACCGCTGAATGCTCCAGCTCGATGGAATGAAAGAAGGTGTCCTTCTGGGAAAGAGAGTCGCGGACAAGTTCGACCGGCTGATTTCCAAAGCCGAGCACGATCCGCGCAGGCTCCTGACGAACTTCAGCCTGTAGTGGAGCCGTTGAACGAATTGTGAGTCTGCTCCCGCCAGCCTCGGAGACCAGGTTCAGACTCAAGCGCAATCCCTCTCCTGCAGCCGCACTCGTGAACAGAAGCAAGGACACGAGGCCAAGAGTTCGAGTCACCATCGGCCGTGTCCCAGAACTGAGAGCCCCGGCAGAGCCCCCCTTGAGGCGGCCATTGCCCCAATGAAACCTTGGATCTGTCTTGCCAGTTGCGAGGTCCATTCCATGGATTCGGCCACCTTGGTCAGCGTGTTTCAAAGTCCGGCACAGCTGGCGATCACACCATCGCGTATTCCAGCATTTGGCGCCAGGCGACATCACTTCATTCCTTCTCTTTCTAGCCGAACTGTCTCTTTTAGGCGAGGCAAATCGCTTCACCAACCAATTGAGCGCGCCCCGAGGTCGCGCTTCACCGATTCTACAAATGACGCATCGGCCTGGAACAGAGGGACACAATGACAAGAAGAACTTTGCCGCGGCCCGCCGATGCGAAGTTAGCCACTCTGCAAGTGCTTTAGCAGCTGGGTCCGGCGACTCTCTGGAAGCTCCAACCACTGCGCGGCAGCTTAGGTCAACCCGGAGTTCATCCAAGGCCTGCAATCGGTGGCTTTCGAAAACTCACGATGGACGCCCTGGCCAAAGCCAGAAATCCCAGCGTAGGCAGAGGGTTGTCGAGCGATTGAAGCGTGCAGGCTATTCCTCCCTGCCTGTCGAAGAATTGGTTCGGCTCGCGACCATGGAGTCACTCCCGAGTATGTCGAGCGCATAAAGTCGCAGGGGTTCAAGAACCTGTCGGTTGACCAGTTAGTCAGAATACGCAGTCACGGGCTTTAGCGAGAAGAAAGCACCTGGCCCATGCCTCGCATTCTCCCGTCCGTACCGCCCAGGATCCTCAGGAGAGTGTCCGTACCTGAACACCCCCATCCCAGGACCGGACAGAAGTGGCGCCTCGGGAGAAGTCGACAAATCCATCAGTTTCAGCCCCTTCAGCGCTTTGGAACTAGACAATCCATTGGCAGCACGTTTGCTTTTCTCTGCATGGAAGTCAGTCACTTGGAACCGCCGTATCGCGGCAAGTCTCTAGAAACTATGGATCGCAGCGCTGTGATATCTGTCGCAGACTCCCTATCGAATCCCTCCACCCGTCCCGCCTCCGATTTTCGCCCCGCCTTTGAGAAGCTCTATCATGCCTGTTCCTCTCCTCTGCGGCGGGTCGCTTTGAGCCGCGTGGGCAATTTCCACGACGCCGAGGATGCGGTGCAGGAAGCCTTCCTGAAGGCGTACCGGAATGTCTCGAGCTTCGCCGGCGAGGCGACGCTCTCCACCTGGCTGTATCGCATCTTAATCAACGTTTGCCGCGACTTCGCCCGGCGGCAGCGACGGCGCGGCGAGCATCAAACACCAGGCGCCGATTCGAAATTGGCGCCTCAGCTCGTCATTGAGGATCATCCGCTTCGGCTTTCGGTCGAAAAAGTGTTGCGTCAGCTGAACCCACGGTACAGCAGCGTCTTGTTGATGTTCGAAGTGGAAGGGCGCAAGCACAGTGAGATTGCAGCACTGCTGCGGATCAACGAGGGTACCTCAAAGACTCGCTTGTCCCAGGCCCGGAGACAACTCAAGGCAATGCTGTCAAAACCGCGCCGGAAGAGCAGCCGCTAGAATTACCGCGTCGACCACACAACTTCAGGCATCCTGGCAATCCTCAGATTCAACGTGCTTCAACGTACTTGCAGTGCTCTCGTTGATTCTCTGGTGAGAAAGAGGCTGGCAGTTCCAGCAGGTTTCTTAACGGCGCAAGAGCCAGACTTCGGCCACCTGACAACCACGGCCTGCGCCGCTGCTGCCTGGTTCTCGATGCCAGCTCAGAGTCAATTCTCCATCCGCCGTTGCCTGGCGCGGAATGTCGAAATCCATGGGACGCGGCTCTTTTTGCGCAAACGGGTGCACCTCAAGCCTGTCATCGGCCTCGAGCCGAATCTTCACCTGCATGTTGCCACCGGTGTAGACCACCCGCACTTTGTACGGCGCGGAACCATCGAGCCCCGTGTATCGCATTTGCAGCGGCGCGTCGTAGTAGCTCTCTGCAACGTCCCACCAGGAGAACGGGCCCACTGGCAGCAAGCCCATCCCAACCGGGGCAAAATCGCCAGCCGCCGGGTTGCGGGCGCCGTCCGCCGAAGTGACGTGGCTCGACTGCAGGAACTGCGGATCGCTTTCAAACCCTGGACCACGCACCAGGTGCGGCTGTTGCGTCACCTTGCCCAGGTCATCGTAGAAGCCACCCGGTCCAGGGTTCCTCCAGTTAACAATCTCATCGATCCGTTTCAGCCGGTCTGCTTCCTCCGCGGGCTCACGGAGTGCTTTGAATTGCTCCTTCAGCCATAGGCGGCTGTTCAAGGGGAAATCGATGGTGTCCAGGTTTGCGCCCCGGCCCACGGCAATGGCTTGATATTTTGCGACACTCAACTGCATGCGGATGCTTTGATAGAGGGCCTCGCCAAGTTCGAAAATCCGAGCCCGCCAGTCCTGCGCGACGCGTTCGGCTACGGCCTTGTCGAGAATGCCCTCGGCCTCCCGCATGGCTACCATCGCTCCACTAGACGGCGCTTGCCGCAACCTGTGCAGCGCGAGCTCTTCGAGTGTCGTCTCATAGATTAGCCGGCTGCGCACATAGGCATCGTAGTAAGCCCGGTAAAGCGCTTGCTGGAAGCGCCAGTTCAGCAAGTCCTGGGGACTGGCATTGCGCTCGAGAGTCTGAAATTGCTCCAACGTTGTGGCGATTCCTCTATTGGTAGGCGCCGGGCCAACCCAGTTTCTCTCCAGGTCCAACAAGCCCTGGGAAAATGGGCCCTCGTACTTGGGTCCGATCAGGTAACGACTGTACTCACGCAGGATATCTGTGACCTCTCTGCCAGGGTTCCAACCCAGCCCGCTCCAAACAAACTTGTTCACGTCATCGTTGCAGCCCTCCGAGTAGGCAATGAACCCAACGGTGTGCGGCTGCAGCTGCCGAAAGATGCTTGCCATTTGGGTGGGCCGCGGATTGATGATTTCCCTGGCCTCGGTTAAGGCGAATGCAGTATCCCAGTTCGGCACCGGAAACTGGCAGTGCCGGCTGTGAGTGATGTCGGGGTAGTGGCGAAGTGGGTACTTCTTGGGAATCGCTGCGCGCAGCTGTGGCAGCGACATGCGTGTTTGCGGACCGTAAACAATACCGCCCAGCCATTTCGGCTCGGCCTTTACAAGGTCCAGGAACTCATGCATCCATTCCTCAGTGAATCCTTGCGGCGCCACCCACAGGGTCGCCTTGGGATGATATCGGCGCAGGTTTTCTGTCTGCTTCTCCAGCAGTGCCATGAGATGGACGGGCTTCGTGTGGCCCGGGTCGCCACCCGGCACAAAGACGGCATCCACGCGCGGCAGCTTTTTGAAGACCTCGCCCCATTCTTTGAGGGCAGACTCTACCGTCTTCGGATCGGAGTAGTCTTTATCCATGGCCGGATACCAGATCCAGACATCCAGCCCATAGTCATCGCAAATTCTCGACATCCCGATCATGGTGTCGATCTGCGGTAAGGGAAAGTGCGGGCTGTCAGCAGCATCATCTGAACGCGGTGGAATCAGTTCGATGGCGTTCGTCCCAAACACCGCCAGATCCCGGATGTATTGCTCCCACATAGGCAGCGTCCAGCCGTCATAGGAGTTGGTTTTGGGGCGGAAGCCGAGCTGATGCCCCCTCAATGGATACTTGGGAACCGTGCTGAGGTTGAGAGAGCTTGAGAGCGTGAGCGACCCTCTCTCCATTCGCAGGGAGCGCAATAACTGCCCCACGCCAAATAGCACGCCGCGGGCATCATTACCCGCAATGCTGACAGCACCCTGTTGCACGGAGATCTGGTAGCCTTCGCGCCCAGCCTCTGGAGGTGAGGCCGCCCGATGGACAGCGATGAACGGCACTGCGCCTCCAGGGGCTTTTGCAGCGCGAGGTAGACGGATCTGTGTGCGTCGTTCCACCTCTTCAATGAGCATTTGCACGGCCTTCTCTTCCTGGCGTGAAAGGCTTGCCGGCGCCACGACGACGGCATTGGTTAGATCGAGATTGGTTTCGGCAGCAGCAACGGATGGGCCTGGGAGGAAAGATGAAACAAACAGTCCGCAGCCAAATGTGAACCCAAGGGCGATCCCACTGAGCCAACGCTGAAGAGTGAGGGCAGAGTTGAGTTTGGCCGGATCGCAGTTTCTAAAGAGCAGTATTCGCCTGCAAGCTTTGTCACAGGCAGCAATCAATGTCTTGTTGAGGTTCTTCAAATCGGTCATTCATTTTCCTCGTTAGTCAAGAGGCTCCTGCCCGCGTCTCTGCACAGCCGGCTGACGGCCCGTTTCCCCAGTTCTCTCAATTTAACTGCATGAAAAACTCTCTGGACAAGAATCCCGCCGCCGCTTGCTCACGCGCCGTACTGTATCTGCTTGGCTTCAGTGCAGGTCTTTTTTGTCCGCGACCGTCAGAGAGCGGTTTTCGAGATTTCAGCATCCTGTTAGGTCACTGTTTGCATCTTCTCGCCGACCGGCTGCCGCATGTAAGTCCAAATGCCGGCCACCAGCAACACACCCACCAGTAAGTACACCAACGAGGTTGCGCTCAGGCACGCGCTCATGCCGTAGTGCAGCGAAGCGCTGGCGATGGCCACAGGTGCCATACCTCCGCCCAGCCAGGCCAGTGAGTTCATCACCCCCATAGCCGTGGCGCGCCGTTCGGGCTTGACGACGTCATAAAGCGAAGCCCAGGTGTTGGCGTCATACATGCCTTTGAAAAATCCGAAGCCCATCATGGCGATGATCAGAACCGGAACCGACAGCGTCCAGCCGGTGAGAAAGATAAATGGCACACCCGCGAACAGGCCCAACGACTGGGCCATCATCCGTCCCCCTGCGTAGCTACGCACCAACCGGTCGGCCAAAACCCCGCCGGTGACGACGCCGGCCACTGAAGCCACTTGCAGGTAAGCTGTCGCGTTAAAGCCAGCCATCGTGAGGCTCATGCCAAACTTGGTGAACAGAAAGGACGGCATCCAAGTCAGGAAGATCATGGCCACGAAATTGGCGCCGATGAAGACCGCAATCAGCACTCGAACCATGGGCGTGCCGAGAATGATGCCCAGGTCGCGCCGCACGTTCGGTTGTGTGAGATCGATTGCCGTGTGAACCGCGGCCTCAGCGTTAGTCTCAGAGTGGCCTCTCCTGATCTCGTGCAGCATGCCGATCAGGACAACACCAAGGATGACACCGAGAGAACCGAACAAGTAGAAGCTGGAACGCCATCCATAGTGCTGGCCCATGAAGCCCGAGACTGCGCCTCCAGCAATCGTCCCGGCATAGACGCCCGACTGATGCAGCCCGAGGGCACGCGATCGTGTCTCGGGCCCATGGTAGTCACTCACGAGCGACAGAGATGCTGGAAAATAGAAGGCCTCTCCAAACCCTTCCAGAGCGCGAAACAGAACAAGGTGCCAGTAGGTGGTCGACAAAGCAGTGGCCACTGTAATCAGCGACCAGAACACCAGTCCGGTGATGATCAGCCATTTGCGGTTCAGCCGGTCGCCAATCATCCCGGCAAACGGCCCGGCCACGGCGTAGACCCACATAAAGGCTGAGCCCACAATACCGAGTTGAACGTCGCTCAATCCCATCTCTTGCTTCAACAATGGGAAGACGGAGAAAATCGCCTGGCGGTCGGCATAGTTAAAAAAGCAGACAAACCAGAGCATTGCAACCAGCAACCATTTGTAATGCCGTGCCAGCACAGATTGTCCTCCGCAAGTCACTGCAATTCAGGCATTCTCCCGCCAGGATCCATCCCCGTTAGTCCATGTCTGAGGCGCGCAGCAAGGTTTCTTGGACCAATAGCTCCTCCTTGAGTGAAACAGAGAGGGGTTTGTGAGAATGAATCGCGGCGGCCAGCTCGGCAAAATCTCCCACATAGCGACGATAGTCAGGCAGCGAGACCTGCTGCGTGCCGGCGTGGTAGGGGCCGGCAGATTTGACCAAATCCATCTGCAGCACGGGTGGCTCAATCGGGCGAAGGACCGCAGTGCCATTGCTGCCCAGTATCTCCAGCGCGCGATAAGGGCCGGCTCCTGGCTGCAAAGTCGCGCTCGTGATCACTCCCAATGCTCCTTCCCATTCAAGGATGCCAACCGTGTTATCCATCAGCTTGTCCTCAAAGGCTCCGTGCTTGTTGAGAATTGAAGTGACTTTCATCGGACGGCCCATCAGCCGCACCATCGGATCGACGAGATGCGATCCCTGTTCAAACATCTGTCCTCCCCGGAACTGTCCCCATTCCGGACGCCTGTCGGCCGCGATCAGGGTATTCATCGTGGCGCGCAGCAAATAGACTTGCCCTAACCATCCGTCGCGCGCGGCTTCTAACGCTGCTGTCATACCTGGGTTGTAGCGCCACATATAGCCGACCTGTATCAGCAACCGCTCTTTTTCAGCCAGGCTGACCAGTTCTGCAAAAGCAGCTTGAGTATCTGCCGGAGGTTTTTCAAGATGGAGATGCTTCCCTGCTCTCAGCGCCTGTCCGGCATGGGACGCATGATCTTTCACATCCGATTCCACTGCGACAACCTGAATCGATTTGTCGCCGAGCAGCTGCTCTCGAGAGATCAGCTTGACTCCAGACTGCGCATAGAGTTCCCGCAGCTGGGAGTTCTCTTCAAAAAGACCCGCCAGTTCGTAGCTTGGAGACTCCTGAACGATTTTGACCTTGTCTCTGGCATGCGAATGGCTTCCGCCAAGGAAGGCTATTCTGATCCTTGCCTCCTGGGCTCGACCCGCAGCACTTGCTGCCAGCAGAGATCCTAGCGAGGAATTGAGAAAAGTTCTGCGATTCATTGCGACTTTCTTCTATTCAGAGTTCGAGCGTGCCGGAGAGTTGCTCAACCCACGGTCGGCAAAAACTGCGGTGCCTTGCGGGCTTTGCTGGACTGTTCGAACGCGAAAGCCAGTTTGAGCAGTTTGGGTTCACTGTGGGCCCCGCCAATAAACGAGATGCCGAATGGCAACCCAACAATTTGTCCCGCCGGAACAGTTATGTTCGGATAACCGGCCACGGCTGCCAGCGAGGAACTGCCGCCCAGTCCCCGGTCTCCCAGGATCCAGTCCGTTTTGCCCGCCGGACCGCCAGACGGGGCCAGAATCGCATCGAGCTGGTGCTTCTCCATGACGGCATCAATCCCTTCATCGCGGGAGAGACGACGGCACTTCTCCAGGGCGTCCAGATATGCCTTTTCCGTAAGCGGTCCCTTCTCTTCAGCCTTTATCAAAGTTTCCTGCCCGAAATGCGGCAGTTCTCTTTCTTTGTTCTTCTCATTGAACTCAATGACCTGCTTCAGTGTGCGCACTGGCGCTGACAGACCCAGCGAAGACAGGTAGACATTCACCCCAGCTCTGAATTCGTAGAGCAGCACCTCGCGCTGGGCGTCGCCGAAAGCGCCTTGAAGTGAGTCTTCCGGAAGGTCCACGACGACCGCCCCAAGGCGCCCTATGCCGTCGATGGCAGCCTCCAGTGGCTTGGTCGTGATTCCGGCGGCGCGCAGATACCGCTGCGCAACGCCAAGTCGCGCGCCCCGCAGACCACTGGGATCGAGAAACTGCCGGTACTCTTTGTGCGACTTGCCCTGGCTGGTGCTGGTAGCGCGATCTCGGGGGTCTATGCCCGTCAGGACACCCAGCAGAATGGCAGCGTCTTCCACACTTCTCGCCATCGGGCCGGCGGTGTCCTGGGTGTGCGAGATCGGGATGATGCCCGAGCGACTGACTAATCCCACGGTGGGCTTGATCCCCACAATTCCACAGACTGTCGAGGGCGAGATAATCGAACCATTGGTCTCAGTGCCGACCGCCACGGAGCAAAGATTTGCTGCCACCGCCACCGCCGAGCCTGAGCTGGAGCCAGAAGGATTACGGTCCAGGGCGTATGCATTCTTCGTCTGGCCGCCACGCCCACTCCATCCGCTCGTGGAGCGTTCGCCGCGGAAGTTCGCCCATTCGCTGAGGTTCGTCTTCCCGAGAATCACGGCTCCGGCCTCTCGCAGCCTCTGCGCGACAAAGGAGTCTCGTGGGGCAATAGAACCCAGCAGTGCCAGTGACCCGGCAGTTGTCATCATGCGGTCGTGCGTGTCGATGTTGTCTTTGAGCAGCACCGGAATTCCGTGGAGTGGACCGCGCGATCCCTTAGACTTGCGCTCTTCGTCCAGCGAGCGGGCTATAACCAGCGCTTCTGGATTCATTTCGAGCACCGCTTTCAGCTTTGGCCCGCGCTCATCCAGTGTATCGATGCGCTCAAGAAACTTCTTAGCCAGCGACACGGCGGTCTCCCTGCCCGATGCCATGGCAGCCTGAAGCTGCACGATGGTTGCTTCCTCCCATTCAAATCGTTTCAGACTCGAAGCTGCCGGGCGCTGCTGATCTGAAGCCGCCAGCGCAGTGCCAGCCATCATCGTCTGGGCCATCCCAAGCCCGGCGGCCTGCAAGAAATCTCTTCGGTTCGTTTCGAGCTCGCGTGCCATCGAGATTCTCTCCTTTGAATCACATACCACTTCTCAAGTGACCCTTCCCTTGGGAACGGTCAAAAAAGATTGGACCGTCTGATAGCGCCTTTGTCAAAAAGGGGAAACGGACGGATAGTGGAACGAGCGCTCCACATCGCAACGCGCGCTGAAGTCACATTTCACCCTGGCACTACTCTATCGAACAGTGTCAGGCTACATCAACGACTTCAGTCTTGCATAGCCGGAGCGACTGACGGGAAGCTGGCTGCCGTCGCGAAGAATAGCAGTCCTGCTGTCTTTGGTCATCAGCTCTAAACGGGACAACCGGTCGAGGTTGACCAGATAGGAGCGATGAATGCGAATGAATTGCGCCGGGTCCAGGTACTTCTCCAGTTCACCGATAGTTTGTTGCTTCAGATACTCCTTCCCGCCGCACTTGAAGCAAACGTAGTCGTCCTGGGCTTCGACATAGTCAATGGTCTCGACCGGAATGATGTGGACACGCCCGCCATCCTTCAGCACGATACGTTGAAGCCTGCCCTCGGGACGCGACACGGCAGCCAGGCTGGCAACCGGCAGCGGCTCTCGCCTGTCAAAGCGTGCTCTTGCATGAATCAAAGCTTCCGCAAGGCGCTCCGGGCTGAATGGCTTCAGCAGGTAGTCGACGGCGTGGACTTCAAAAGCGCGCAAGGCATAGCTGTCATAGGCAGTCACAAAGATCACGACGAGCTCCCGAGTGTCGAGCAGTTCCAGCACCTCGAACCCATTAAGTTTGGGCATCTGGATGTCCAGAAAGATCAAATCGGGCTTCAGCTCTGCCGCGGCCTTGACTGTTTCAAAGCCGTTGGCACACTCGCCCAGGATTTCGACGTCGGGATGCTCGGCAAGGTGCTCGCGCAGAATCCTCCTGGCCAGGGCTTCATCATCAACGATAAGCGCCCGAATCGTTTTTCTGTCCATTTGAAGAGTCATGGCAGTGCTTCTGTGTTATGGGGCATCACTATGACCAAATCCTTCGGGCCCGGGCCTCTCTTTCCGCTCAGAGCTTGAAGGGCTCACTGTAACAAACGGCAGGGTTATCTCCACGGTAAAGAGGCCGTTTCGTTCCTGAACATGCAGCCCGGCTTCTGATTCAAAGAGAGCCTGGAGCCTTCCGCGGACATTGGCCAACCCAACACCATTGCCTCGGCCGCGCGGCCTATCGGGATCACAGGAGTTCTCCAGCAGGATCCTGAGCTGGCCCTTGTCGCGGCCTATTTGAAGGCGGATGCTTCCTCCGTCCAGTTGCTCAGCCACGCCATGGTTCACGGCGTTTTCAACCAGAGGTTGCAGCAGCAATGGTGGAACCTTGCAGCTCCGACAGGACTCTTCTACTTTCTGATCGACGGTCAGCCTCGATCCCAGGCGCACCTGTTCGATGGACAGAAAGCTCTCGACCAGAGTCAGTTCTTCTCCAAGAGAGATGGTGTCCATCCCGGCGACCTTAAGGCTCTTTCTCAAGAACTCTGCCAGCAAAAGACACATTCTTCGGGCTGCCCTGGGATCGACGGACGTAAGAGCACTAATCGAGTTCAGGCTGTTAAAGAGGAAATGCGGGTGGATCTGAGCACGCAGCGCTCGCAGGCCGGCTTCGCGAGAAAGAAGTTTGAACTCCAGCGCCCGCTTCTCCATTTCCCGCGCGGATTCGAAGGCGGCCAACAAATAGTGGACGGTCGCGGCCAGCAGGTACAGCAACACTCCCGCCCCAAACAGAAGCGGGGCGGATGCGACATTGCTGCCTGTGACTCCTGCCAGTTGGGGAAAGTGGGCCAAGCCCAGGGCCCACGCCTTTCCCGCCGCGGTCCAAAGAGAGCTGGCCAGACAAGCTGAGATCAAGTGCACTCCAAGCAGCGGAACGACTCGCGCCGGCTTGAGCGGATAGAGCCGGCAGAGATACCAGGAGGCCAGGCAGGCAAAGGCATATACCAGCGACAGAGGAACAGACAAAGCCAGAGCATGGCTCCAAGGCAGATCTTTCCCAAAAACCATGAGGGTGGCCAGCAACCCGGCAATGGGCAGCCAAGCCGCCAGATACAGTCTCAATCTGGCCCCTGTCAGTAATATAGGATGCACTCAGTTCTTGACCTCCACGCCGCCCATCATGGCGACACCCCGTATGACGAGCTCTTTACCAGAGCCTTCCTTAGGTTGACGGGTTTTGTCTTCATAGCCTCCCATGAATGGAGAGACGTTCAGCGTCACCATCCAGTCCTCAGGGACCCTGATCTCGATGCCGCCCATAAAGGTAAAGATATTGAACACGGCCGGATTGTCTTGAATGGAAGCCTCGCGCAGGTCAATGTGACACCCTCCCATCACAACCGTCAACTCTCCGCCCTGAAAGTTCTGCGAGCTGCAGTTTCGATGAAATCCTCCCATGGTCGCGAAGCCGCTTACGGTAGAGCCGGAATCAGCCAGCACCTTCCGGTTTGGCCTCCAGGCCTGACGCAACAGGTTTCCACCAGCCACGACCAGAAACAACGGCCACAAATCCCAGACACGAAAACGCAGGACTCCCAGGTTGTTGGCCAGCAGCAATCCACCAAAGCACGCCACAAAGAGACCTGTGAGCCGGCCTGAGTTTCCCGCCGGCTGCGCGAGCCCAATGAGACCCACGAGGATAAGAATGACTGGCCAAAAGCGGAAGTATTTCCCAGAGTCGACCACGTCCAGGTTGTCCAACGTAAGCAGTACTCCAAAGAGAATGACTGCCGCTGCTAGCACTACCTGAGGAGTGATGCCCAGCAAAGATCTAGTTCTCATTTTCAACCTCCTTCAAAGGCTGCCCAGCACGATTTCCAGTTACTTCTGCCCATAGCCAGCTGATGCCCCACGCGACGTTCACCAAAGGCCAGAGCTGCCAAAAGCCCAGCCCGTAAGGCTCAAAAAAGCAAGCCAGCAGGAGGCAGCCCATCAGCAGCTCCCATATACCCTCCGCTCGAACCTTCCCATCATTGAGAGCTATCTTGCTCAACCCCGTCGCGACCAGGACCAGCGGCAGATACCGCCAGAAAGGCCCCAGCTCCAGCAAGGCCAGGTTATGACCCAAAGCCAGAGTCCCTAAGACGACCAAGGTTATTCCAACCACTGCTTCGCCGAAGCCGGCCCGGCCACTTGTCTCCTTCATTTCCTGTCTCCTTTCGTCGCCTCCGGGGCGACAGCGGCAGACTACGCGGCTCAAAGAAGAAGGTCAGCCACTTTTCGGTAAGCGACGCCGCTTTGCCGGTGAATGACGCCAGTCGGGAGCCGCACGGGTGGCGAGCGTTCGACGTGCCGATACCTCTCAGGCACTCGCTTGGAGCCGGCAGGGAGCATGCACCCACTCTCACTCATTGCGACTCACGCCAGAATCGCCTTGCGTCCCACTGGCACTCCTGACAAACTTTTTGCTGCTTGTCTGAAGTCGCTGAAGAGACAAGCTCTTTGACTGATAAGTGGGCAGTGCCGCGCCGGCCGGCTCGCACATCGGTCCGGAGCAGCGGAATCATAAACTGATATTGTTAATCCTGCGGGGTTGAGGACAACCTAAACATGAGCAAGACGCTAATTCAGCTGGACGAATCATGGCGCTCGTACTTGGAATCATTGGGCGCCAATGCCGGCTTTGTGGAAGGACTCATTTATCAATATCTGGAAGACCCGGCGCAAGTGGACGAGCGCTGGCGGCGCACGTTCGATGCTGTCGCTGCCGGACGAAAGCTCAACAGTCAGCCTGGAACGGCCGCTCCGGTGCGTGTTGACGCACCTGTCCCTAAGGAAGCGAAGCCTGGCCCACGGCGGATCGAGCAGGCAAAATTTCTGGCAGACTCAGAGCAGATTGTTCCGATGCACGGTGCCGCTTCGAAAATCGCTGAAAATATGCAGGCCAGCCTTTCGGTACCCACAGCCACGTCCCAGCGGCCGATTCCAGTCAAGGTGATTGATGAGAACAGGCGGCTGATCAATCAACATTTCGATTTGACCGCCGGAGGGCGCATTTCCTACACGCACCTGATCGGCTGGGCAATTGTCAAAGCGCTGCAGCAATTCCCAAACATCAATCATGCCTACACCGAGGTCGAGGGCCGCGCCAGCCGGATTGAGCGTCCACAGATCAATCTCGGAATAGCCGTGGATGTCGAGCGGAAAGATGGGTCGCGCCTCCTCATGGTGCCCAATATCAAAAACGCGGCATCGCTCGGCTTCTTTGCCTTCTTCCGGGGACTGAGCGAACTCTTCGCTCGCGTGCGTGCAAGCAAGGCAGAACCTTCCGATTTCCAGGGGACCACGATCACGCTCACCAACCCGGGAACGGTGGGCACGGTCGCCTCGATGCCGCGCCTGATGCCCGGGCAAGGCGCCATCATCGCCACAGGCGCCATCGATTATCCAGCGGAGTATCACGGCATGGCGCCGGAGACTTTGACGATTCTAGGAATCAGCAAAACGATGACGATCTCCTGCACCTACGATCATCGGATCATCCAGGGTGCCGAGTCGGGAATGTTGCTCGCGAAGATCCAGGATCTCTTGCTGGGCGAGGAGGAGTTTTACGACCAGGTCTTTGCTGACCTGAAGATCCCTTATCACCCCATCCGCTGGTCGCCCGACCGCAATCCTGGATTGTTCGGCATGTCGTCGCACCGGGAAGAGACAGAAAAGCAGGCTCGTGTGCTGCAGCTGATCAATGGCTATCGTGTGCGCGGCCATTTGATTGCCGACCTGAATCCGCTGGGAAGTGAACCGGCCTATCATTACGAACTCGATCCAACCAACTACGGCCTGACGATGTGGGACCTCGACCGCACGTTCATTACCGGAGGACTGAGCGCCGCCCTGGGCGATGCGCCCACCCCCACGGCGACGCTGCGTGAAATCCTCGAGACGCTGCGCCAGACCTATTGCGGCAAGATAGGTGTCGAGTACATGTACATTCAGCATCCCGAGCAGAAGAGCTGGCTGCAGTTGCATATGGAGCCGTCGCGCAACAACGCGCCGGTCGATCTGGCTCAGAAGAAGCGAATCCTCACCACGCTCACCGCCGCTGAGACCTTCGAGCGCTTTCTCCACACCAAGTTCATCGGCCACAAGCGATTCTCCGGCGAAGGTGCTGAAACCATGATTCCCATTCTGCACGAACTCCTGGAGCTGGCCGGCGCGGACGCTGTTCGCGAGTTGGTCATCGGCATGGCGCATCGCGGGCGTCTCAACGTGCTGGCCAACATTATTGGCAAGCCCTACACGCAGATCCTTTCGGAATTTGAGGGTAATGTGGACCCGACATCGGCCCTGGGTTCGGGCGATGTCAAGTACCACCTCGGCGCCAGCGGGAAGCACCTGACTGCCGCAGGCAAGGAAATCACTGTTTCTGTTTCGCCCAACCCCAGCCATCTGGAAGCTGTCAACCCGGTGGTCGAAGGTATCGTTCGAGCCAAGCAGGACCGGCGGAAGCCGGAAGGGCCACAGCAGTTCATTCCGCTGCTTATCCACGGTGATGCCGCTTTCGCTGGACAGGGAATTATCGCCGAAACGCTGAATCTGTCGCAGCTCGACGGCTATGGCACTCAGGGAACCATCCACCTCATAGTGAACAACCAGATCGGCTTCACCACTTCGCCCGACGATGCCCGCTCCACGCCCTACAGCACCGACGTGGCCAAGATGGTTCAGGCGCCGGTTTTTCACGTGAACGGCGACGATCCCGAAGCAGCGATCCGGGCCCTCCGGATAGCCTATGAGTTTCGCAAGAGGTTCCGGAAAGATGTAGTCATCGATATGTTCTGCTATCGCCGCTACGGGCACAACGAGGCTGACGACCCTAGTTACACTCATCCGTTGCTCTACCAGAAGATCCGAAAGCATCCGTCAGTCCGCCAGCTCTATGCCGACCGGTTGGTTCGCGAAAAGTCGCTCACCGAGCACGCGGTGGAGGAGATTCGCCGGGCCAGCATCGCCAAACTGGAGCAGGCTTTCGAGGACTTGAAGAAGCATGTCGATGTCTTTGTGCCGGAGGAGATGAGCGCGGTCTCTTCCGAAGAGATCGAGGCCCTGCACTCACTGACGCCAACGGGTGTCAGCAAGGAGTTGCTAGCCCAGATCACTCTGGCCATGACCACGTTTCCGAAGGATTTCCATGTCCACCGGAAACTCATGGGTTTCTTTCAGAAGCGGCGCGACGCTGTGGATAACGGCAGAGAGGTGGACTGGGCATTTGCTGAAGCCCTGGCGTTTGGAACGCTGGTGGTCGAAGGCACTCCAGTGCGGCTGAGCGGGCAGGATAGTGGACGCGGCACCTTCAGCCAACGGCACTGCGTGTTGTTCGACGAAACTAACGGCAGAGAATATCTGCCGTTGCAGCACCTCACGCCCGGACAGGCCAAGTTCAAAGTTTTCGACAGTCTGCTGTCAGAGGCCGCGGTTCTCGGCTTTGAGTTCGGCTACAGCGTTGCCGATCCACTGACGCTCGTGCTCTGGGAAGCCCAGTTCGGCGACTTCGTCAACGGCGCCCAGGTCATTATCGATCAATTCATCGCCGGTGCCGAAGCCAAGTGGCAGCAGCCCACCGGCCTCATGCTGCTGCTACCTCACGGTTACGAAGGCCAGGGCCCGGAACACTCGAGCGCGCGGGTCGAGAGATTCCTGCAGCTCTGCGCCGAAAACAACATGCAGGTCTGCAACTGCACCACCGCTGCCCAATACTTCCACGTCTTGCGGCGCCAGATGCGCGTCGGCAAAGACGGACGGGGCATTCGCAAGCCACTCATCCTTTTCACACCGAAAAGCCTGCTGCGGCATCCACGAGTGTCTTCCAGCCTGGATCAACTGGCCAGCGGACACTTTCAAGAACTGGTCAATGCAATCGAATCATTAAGCAAAGACAGAGTGACCCGCATCCTCATTGCCAGCGGCAAGGTTTGTTATGACCTGCTGGAAGCCTGCGAGGAGAAGAGGATTGAAGACACCGCCCTGCTGAAGCTCGAACAGATTTATCCTTTCCCCAAGAACCTGCTGCGCAAAGAACTTCGCAAGTATCCCAACGCCAGCGACATCGTGTGGGTTCAGGAAGAGCCGCAGAACATGGGCGCCTGGTTCTTTGTGAAAGAGCGGATCGCAGCCGAGCTCAAAGAAAACCAGGCTCTCCGCTACGCGGGTCGCCCGGAAAGTGCCAGCACGGCCACCGGTGCGCTCAAATCGCACCTAAAGGAGCAGGCGGCGCTGGTAAAATCTGCCATCACGCCTGGGTTCAAGAAAGGGTAGGTCGAACTCACCGCCAGCTACGCTTGTTCGTTACCCATGGCAATTGAACTGGACCCACTGGAGACTGTTAGGAACAGACTCTTATGAAGAGGGACGAGAAGCTTCTCTTTGGAATTGGCGCTGGAGGCCTCCTGCTCATCGGTGTCGCTCTGCTCTGGGGGATCATTCAAGCGGGTGCTCAGATAATTTCGTCTTGGGTCGTCACGTCTCTCCAGGTTCTCGTTGTAGGAACCGCGGCGTCTGCTGCATATGCAGTCGCGTCGAAGCTGGTGCAGGAGGCAACGGCCGGGCTTGTTGAGCGTCTAGCCGCTCTGGAGCGAAGTCACGCCGAACTTCTGCGCACCCTAAAGCGACGCTCTCCGGCATACCTAGCCGCCGCGCTGCTGATCGGCCAGGTTGTTCTCCTGCTCGTCGACAAGAGCTTCGACGGTGCACCCCTCCAAACGGTTGTCGTCTCGGCTGTCATGATCGTCGCGTTCTGGACCGCAAACGAATTCCAAAACTCCGACAGACGTAGTCTACAAGTGGTCGGTTGGTTGTTATGGTTTGCGACCCTGTTGTATTTTCCGCTGGCAGTCATGCTGTTCAAGGGTTGGGGACCTGCAGAGTTGTTTGGATATCTGTGGCGTTTTGACTTGCCGACGCGCCTGTTTTGCGCTGTGGGCATCGTCCTGCTGATCGCAGCGCCGGTGCTAATGGTGTCCGCTGGCGAGACAGATCTATGAAGAAGGCTAAGCGCAAAGCAGCTGACGAACTTCCCTCCGAGTACAAGCGCTCGGATTTTGGCAACCCTGTGCGCGGTAAGTATGCTGCGCGAGTTGCTGCGGAGACCGAAATTGTCGTCCTCGAACCCCAAGTCGCCGAGGCATTCCAAACAAGAGCGCGGTCAACGAGGCGTGCGGAGACTTCTCGTCATTGCGGCGACCACTGCACGCCTGACACGGCACTCAACCGGACGCGCCAAACAGCGCGCTGGTTGACATAGACTGTCAGGCATTTTCCCACCATCATCACTACAGCTGAAAGGAGACAAAGTATGGCACGCAGATCGATTTGGCAGATTAGGCTGGGGTTATTCTGGCTGGCAGTCGTTGTGAGTCTTGCAGTTGCCACAGGGCCTGCAGAGGCAAACGACGACAAGAACTTTGAGGTCTGGGCGATCGACCAGTCAAATTCGCCTGGTCTGAGTTACGGTGGAACAATTCACGTTTATGAGGGCAAGGATCTGGAGCGAGGTCAGCATGCTGCCAGGGCTGTACCTGAAAAGATCGACCTCGCGGCGGCCGCTGCTCAGCTCTGCTTTGCCAGGACCCAAGTCAACCCTGTCCGACCGCACATGATCGCGATGAACGGGAGTCAGACCCACGCGATTATTTCGTTCGTCGCTTCCGGCCATGTTTTGATTATGGATGCGCAAACGCGGGAACCCGTCGAGTGTATTCGTACCTCGATTGGCGCCGGTGGTGCACGGCAAGTCCACTTCGCTATTCCGTCGCCGGATGAGACCTACATTGCCGTAGCGAACCAGAACGGCAAGCTCTTCGAGCGTATCGACACTGACTACTCCCACAACACGTTTACTCTCAACACCGCCGCGATGGTCGATCTCTCCACCTGCGTTACACCCAACAATTTGCTTTGTCAGCAAGCTGGGGTGCGGCCGGATAACGCGCCGATCTGCCCGATCATCGAGGCCACGAGCCGATATGTGTTCGTGACGTTGCGCGGGGGCGGCCTTTTCGTGGTAGACGGGCGGCAAACACCAATGCAGATCGTCGCCGAATATGACGTGAATACGGTGCATCCGAATGGATGCCTTGGGGCGCAGGTCGGAGAAAAGATGTATATCGATTCGGGCGGTGGCACTGCGTCACATCTGTTTGGCGCCGATGTCTACGCCTTCCCTGTCGCTGGTTTCTCTCCGCTTAATCCGCCGAATACTCCGGCACCAACGATAGTCTTGAGCGATACGTCTCCGGAGGCCGATGCGCATGGGGCGACATTGACTAAGCACCAGCGCTACCTGTGGGTGGCCGATCGTGGGCGTAACTTCGTTTGGGTGATCGACACGAAGACGGATCAAGTCGTGAACACGATTGGGCTTGCAGGCTCGGTGAGTGCGGATCCCACACCAGACCTCTTGGTGACCTCACCCAATGGCAGTCATGTCTTCATGTCGCTGCGAGGACCGAATCCACTCACGGCGGACCCGCACGTCAGCACAGGTAGTACCCCCGGAGTCGGCGTGATCAAAGTGACCCAGGGAGGGAGGAGCGGTCGGTTTGAGGCCATGGCACCGGTAAGCAACCTTGACGCCACGAATGTAGAGCGGGCCGACGTGCACGCTATCACGGTTCGCCAAGTGCAAAAGAGTGACGGCGATGAGAAGGGCGAAGACGACTGACGATGGGGTCGCCTAACCTGGGGGCAAGCTATCTGGTCTGGTGCTAACACTCCAGAGTGAAACGCCTAACCGCTGGGTGGCATAGAGGCGTGCATGCGTGACCTCAAGAGCGAGCGCGCGATTCATCTCAAGGGTGTCTTGTTCGTTGTGCTTGGGGCTGTCTCGTCAGTGCTCCTAGTCCTTGACAACCCGAGTGCCAGAACCGTGGTTCTGCTCGCGGTGTGCGTGTGGGCATTCGCACGTGCGTACTACTACGCCTTCTACGTCATCGAGCACTACGTCGACGGCGGGTTCCGGTACTCGGGATTGGGTTCGTTGATGCGGTATGTGGTGCGGCGACGCCGGTCGCGGCGCGTCCGTCAGTAAGTTGGCACTGCAGCCTGGCCTGGGCGACCGTGGTCTGACGCTGGAATCACGGCATCGGGACGCGGCACAGTCGTTCAGCAAAGAATTCGCCATTTTTTCTTTTCAGGTGCGTGGTCCTCGCCGCGGTTTGCCTCAGAAGAAGGGTCTTGGTTCCGATGGCTTGGGCGCAGAAGGCCGGACTAGCCCGGAACCATCTGGCGAAGTCTCACCGCGATCACACGAGAGCTAGCCAAGCGGCCAAAGTGGCGGTCTTCTCGTCGGCGCGCCAGGGTCCCCCCAGTCCACGGCCCAGGATCTGCACCGAAGACTTGAGGTCATACTCTGAACGTTTCAAGATTTGAGCCGCTCGGGCATAAGCATTCCTCTCAACGACCACGGAGGAAGGCAGGCCACAAGACTGTAACGCCGCCTCCAGGGCATTTCGAAAAAGCCTCCCTTCAAGCGCATGCGCGCGAATGTGCGGGTTCGTTATCTTGGCCGGATCGAACTCACTGCCAACCACCAGGCCTGCCGCGCGAATTCGGTAATCGGCGCTGCGATAGCCCTTGAGCAGATCGGCGACGGATTGGCCGGTTACCCGGACCACAACTGCCAGGAGTGGTTTCACCTTGGCCTCGTCCCCCTGAAACACGCCCATCCCGGCGTGGTACGGCTGGCGCGACTCGGGAATGGTTCGATCGCAGAGCTCGATGACCCGGCGATCGAGAACGCGCACTGCTTCGATCGATCCTGTTACCAACACCGCCGTTGCACAACCCGACTTGACCCGGAATCCAATGGCTGCATCAGCAATCCTGGCACCGTGAGACACCGCCACCCCCCTTCTGACCGTTTGAATGGTCCGCTCTAATCCACGCCTTGGCGTCCTCAAGGAGTGCTTGCGAAAACCCACTGCGCGCCAGGCAGCTATTCGCGAACGAAGGCATACAGAGCCTGATCCAGAACCCGTCCCTCCTTGATCGCACTGCGACGCATGATGCCTTCTCGAACGAAGCCTGCCTTCTCAAGCACCCGGATCGACGCGGCGTTTTCACAGAAGGGGACTGCGAAGATCCGCCAGAGGCCATAGGTCGCCAACGCATACGCTGTCGCAGCTTTCAGGGCGGCAGTGGCGATTCCATGGCCCCACATGCTTTCGCCCAGCCAATAGCCGACTTCGGCTGAATGACGTTCGACGTCCCTGCCCAGCACAAATCCAACGCTGCCCACAGCTTCGTCTCCATGCGCTATGGCAAAATTGGTTTCGGGTTGAGTCGATAAGGCCTGTCGGAGATAGTCCTGAGCGTCGCTGTCGGTGTAGGGATGAGGGAAGCAGTCCCGTAGGCCGAGCCAGATTTTCCGGTTGTTGGCATGACGAACGATGGACTCAGCATCCTCCAGTCGCCACGATCTAACCTTGCAGACACGACAATCGATTTCCACCAGGCTCACTCTTAACTTCTCGGAAAGTGTCTCCTTGAAACAGAAGGCTCTGACCTCGCCTGCGACACTCTTGGCAACGGCTGGAACGTGAACAAGGCCACTATTTTGAGTCTTTCTATTTGCGGAAATCCAGGACTTTAGAAGCACCGTCGTTTCCACCGGCCAAATTCTTCCTGCCAAAATGAGCCGCCTCTTTCGACAGCCTCCAACCGTCTTGCGAAATTGGAGTCGAATCGCTACACTCTCCCCGTCTATGAGAGTCCTGGTTTCTGCAGCGAAGATCTACGCCGCGATGTTCGCGCTTGCGCTTCTTTGGATGCTGCTTCAGGGAACGTTTTCGTGGGAGCTGTTTTTCAAAGTTCGTCCTGGGGAGTTTCCGCGCCTCGCCTTGATGGTACTGGCAGCCGCGGCCTTTCTCGTAAGTCTGCATCTCTACTGCAGCCGCAATTTTTTCTGGGCGCAGCAGCTTGAAATAGAGTTTTCAAAGCTTCTGGTCCCGATGCGAATGTGGGAGATTGCAGCCATGGGCATTGTGAGTGGTGCGGCTGAGGAAACGCTTTTTCGCGGAGCGCTTCAACCCGCTGTGGGACTGATTCCGGCAAGTCTCGCGTTTGGGCTGGCTCACCTCATCCCCCGCAATCCTTTCTGGCATTGGTCTCTTTACGCAACCTTTGCAGGCTTCCTCTTGGGCTGTCTTTTCGAGCTCACGCATCACCTGTTCCCGGTTATCGCGGCGCATTCTCTCACTAACTTTGTGCTGATCATGATCCTGAACCGCCGTCACGCGATGGAAGCAGCTCAGTAACCGTCAGAATTTCTGATACTCAGAGGAGGGAAGTCCGGAACCTTGCGAACCCGCTTTCTCATCCTGCCCCTGTTCATGACAGCGCTGCTCGGCGCTGGACTCCTGTTCTGGCTTCTTCCTGAGGTCAGCTCCCAACAAACCAGCGAACTCATCCGCCGCGGCCAACTGGCGGCCGAAGTGCTCGACAAATCCGCGATTGGCGCTCTGTCTGTCTACGACCAGAATGCCCTTGACCAGATTGCCAAAGGCTTCATTCGCTCTAACGACTTCCTTTACATCGTTTTTCTTGACAAGGACCGCAAGATACTGGCCGACAGCGGCCTGCAACCCACAGAGACAGCCTCGATTCAGGCCCTCTTGCCCGAGTTGCTGGCGTCTGACGGCGATGCCCGGATTGAATCTGTCTGGCCGCGAACTGTCGAGCCCGTCATCCACATCAGCAGGCCAATCTTCTTCGAGCAGTTGCGCCTGGGAACCGTTGTCCTGGGAATCTCGGGACGCCGGCTGGCCCTCCAAAAGGAACATTTGCGAATGCTGGCGGGAATCCTGTGCGGCGCCTTGTTTGTAGTTGGGCTTGGATTGTCGATTTACTTTCATTGGCAGCTGTCACGCCGACTTAAGCAAATCGCGCTGGGGTTCGAAGATTTGCCGGATGAACAGCTCGAAGTCCTTGCCGGCAAGGTAAGGGAGTTTAACGACCTTGTGGAGCAGCTGCAGAAGCAGCGAAATCTGTTCAAGAGTTCGCTCAGTGAGATCGAGTCGCAGAAGTTCCAGCTGGAGGGAGACCTCACTCAAAGCCGCGAACAGGCCAGCAGCCTGAATCTGCGTCTCGGCTCGATGGCCAAACAAATTGAGGGACTCCAAGAGAAGCTACGCGTAATGGAAGAGCAGTCGCGCCACCTCACCAACATGCTGCCCATTGTGGAGTTCGCCACCAACATCGCGCCGGAGATCGACACCTCAATGCGACACATTGCTAAGAGCGCCGAGCAGCTCAACGAGGACCTCGGACGCGTGCGGAACCTCATCGACCTTTACGAGAAGGCCCTGCCACAAACACCTGAAGATTTGGAAGTCATACGGCAGTACCGGGCCTTCATCAACTACGAGCGAATTCGGGAAGCGATGGAGGAGCTCGTAGCGACCATTAGAGGCGGCGCCAGTTGGTCGGAACAACTGGCCGACATCCTCAAGCAATTGTCGTCGTCCTCCTCCAGCGTGTCCCAGGCAAAATGAGTCCCGCCGCGTGAACCTCGCTGCAGTCCTCTTGCCCCAAGACCAATGGAAGCGTAACCAGCTGGCGGTGACCTGTTCAGCGGGTTTCATCTTCGCCGGCTTCACGATGATTCTGCCGTTCGTCCCCCTGTACATCCAGATGCTCGGTGTGACATCGCAGGCCGCCGTAGCGGTTTGGGCGGGGGTTGTTCTCGGCGTCACACCGCTCACGGCCTCTCTCGCCGCGCCGCTCTGGGGACGTGTCGCCGAGCGCTTTGGCCTCAAACTGATGGCCATCAGAATCTCCTTTGCGCTCTTTGTCATCTGGGCGCTCACAGGGTTTGCACGAACCGTGTTCCAATTGTTCTTGTTGCGCTTTTTGCTTGGGCTGTTCGGCGGATTCAATGCCTTCTCGATCTCGCTTGCCACGCAGCTTGCTCCCAAAGACAAGATGGGAAAAGTCATCGGAACCTTGCAGGCCGTTCAGGTCAGCAGTGCTGCTGTTGGCCCGCTCATCGGGGGCCTTCTGGCCGGCTGGATTGGAATTCGCCGTACGTTTCTGGCCACGGCATTTTTCTGCTTGCTGAGTTTGGTTCTGTTTCTGTTTCTCTACAGGGACAATCCGTCCGCCAGTCTTGCCAGTCCGGAAGAACTCTCAAATCGGCCAGGCCGCTTTCGCGAGATGCTTTCACTGCCGAACTTTCTGGTGCTGGCGCTGCTGCTGTTCCTGGTCACCGCGATTGACCGCAGCTTTTCACCCGTGATTCCCCTGATCGTTGCCGGAATGACGGCGACGCCACTCGAAGCGGCCCGCACGGCAGGCATCATCATTTCACTGGCTTCCGTTGCCGAGAGCTTTGCTGCCTGGCATTCCGGACGCCGCATCTCTCAGGTGTCTCCCAAGCGCTTTCTGCTGATGCGATTGTTTCTGGCAGCGGCAGTATGCCTGGCACTTGGCTTCGCAGCCTTGATCTCACATTTCCTCGCACTCCGGGTGTTGCTGGCGCTGGTGGCCGGAGGCACTGCAACCATCGCATATACGCTGGCCGGCCGGGTAATTCCCGAAGACCGTCGAGCAACTGGATTTGGTCTCTTGTCCAGCTGTTCGATGCTGGGCGGTGCGACCGGCCCGGTGATGGGTGGGCTTTCTACATCAATCAGCCTGTCTATGATTTTCGTTGCAGACAGTCTGCTTTATGCAGCTCTTGGAATGGTGCTGTTGCTGGGACTGCAAGGATCAAGGGCAACCGCTTCGGATTTGAGTCCTTAAGAGGGCGCTGCGGTTAGTTGCACCATTCGTCGCGATCGGCGTTGATGTTATCAGCGGCAGCCACGCAGAACAGCGGCGTCAGTTTTCACCCATGAACTGCAGAATGACCTCGCGGCGGCGGGGACGATTGTCGAAGTCGACGAGCACAATCTGCTGCCAGGTACCGGTGAGCAGCCGCTTTGAGGCAAACGGCACCTGCAGAGAGGCGCCGAGCAGTGCGGCCCGGACATGTGAGAATCCGTTGCCGTCGCCCCAGCGGGCATTGTGAGAGTAGTCGGAGTATTCTGAGACCAGACGCTCGAAAGTGGCTTTGAGATCTTGCACGCAGCCAGGCTCGAACTCAATTGTGGTGACGCCAGCCGTGGCACCCGGAACAAACACCGTGAGCACGCCCTTCGACAGACCCGTGGAGGATAAAGCAGATTGAATCGGAAAGGTAATGTCTTGAACATCGCAGAAACCCTTACTGGAGAGTTCAATGGATCTGGTTTCGACCATCATCGGATACTTGGGCTGGTTGGCCACTCCTCCGGCAACGCAGGCACTTTAAAGCTGTCACACCCGATATTCTCCAGAACAGATGAGGCGAGCTGGACCTTTGAGCTGGAGCCTGTTGGCATTGTCCCACTCGATCTCAAGCTTGCCGCCAAGAGTCTCAATCGTCAGGCGCCGTTCGGTACATCCGTTCAGAACAGAAGCCACCGTGGCTGCGCAGGAGCCTGTTCCTGACGAAAGGGTACGACCAGCACCGCGTTCCCAGAAGCGGACCTGGATTTCATGGCGATTCAGAATGCGAATGAATTCCACATTCGTCCTCCGCGGGAAAAAAGGGTGTCGCTCGATCCGACTGCCCAGTTGTTCCCAATCGAAGGCATCGAACGCATCGACAAACAATGAGCAATGAGGGTTGCCCATGGAGGAAACCGTGACGCGATACTGTTTTCCCTCGACAGGCAGCTCACAGCCTATAAGAGAGTCCAACTCGGACTCCGGCTGGAAGGCGATTCGCGATTTCTCCAGAATGGGCTCTCCCATGTCGACTTCAAACCAATACTCAGGCCCGGAAACACCCGTCAGTTTCAATCGCTTTACTCCCGCGAGGGTGCGGATGTGAACTTCACTCCCACCCGCCAGCCGCTCCGCGAACAAATAGGCAGCCAGGCAGCGCAAGCCATTGCCGGAGAGTTCAGCTTCACCACCGTCAGAGTTGAAGACCCGCATCCGGAAGTCGGCGCCTCCAGAAGCAACTTCCTTCTCAACCAGGAGCAGTCCATCGGCGCCCACACCAAATTGACGATCGCAGATTCTTCGAGAGATCCCTGAAATGTCTTCCTCGCGAACGGATTGTGCGCTGGCGACAATGAAATCATTGCCGAGACCTTCGAGTTTGGAGAATCTCATGTCAAGCGGTCTTGAGCGCGCGGTCCCCTGATGATGGGTGTTTCATCATTGCTCGGTCCACTTGCACGGAGCCATCAGGCGTGAAATGACTGGTCGGCCTCAAAGTGAGTCAGGACCTTGAACTGCAGATAGCGTTCCTGGATTTCCGAATGCTTGAGCCGCTTCATGCGCTGAAGGCTGAAGTCTTCAACGTTGAAAGACGCCATAATCGAGCCATAGATCACCGCTTTTCGAAGCGTCTCGCCATCCAACCGTCCGACCTTGGCGAGATAGCCGACAAAGCCACCCGCGAACGAATCACCGGCACCGGTGGGATCGAAGACATCCTCCAGCGGGAACGCAGGCGCACCGAATATTGAACCGTCGGCGTACATGGATACGCCATACTCACCCTTCTTCACGACCAGGATCTTAGGCCCTAATGCGCAAATCGTCCGGGCTGCCTTCGTCAGGTTGGATTCCCCGGTAAGCATCCGTGCCTCGGCGTCGTTAATGATGAGGATCTGGACCAGGGCCAGCGTTTTGCGAAGCTCCTCCAGCCTGTGATCGATCCAGTAGTTCATCGTGTCACAAGCCACAAACTTCGGCCTGTTCACCTGCGCCAGTACCTGGCGCTGCAGAACGGGATCAATGTTGCCCAGGAAGACATACTCGCAATTTCGGTACCCTAAAGGAATCTCGGGCCTGAAAGATTCAAAAACGTTCAGCTGCGTGTCGAGCGTCTTGGCCTCGTTGAGCGCGAACCCGTACTCTCCCTTCCAGCGGAACGTTTTGCCTGGCAGCTTTTGCAGGCCCCGGGTATCAACGCAGAACCGGTGAAACAGATCCACATGCTCGTTCGGGAAATCGTCGCCTACGACTGCGACGAGATTGACCGGGGCAAAAAAGCTGGCCGCGATGGAAAAATAGGAAGCCGAACCGCCCAAGATGTCCTTGGCTTCCCCAAAGGGCGTCTTGACGGAATCGAAGGCGACAGAACCGACGACGAGAATAGACATGTGCAGTTCAAGAGAAACAAGGAGCACTGGCTCCTTGCTTTTTAGGAGATGTACTTCCCAATCAGCATCCCAAGCTTCTCCTTCGTGGCGGCCGGGATTTTTGCAGGATCGGTCATAATCGCAGACTTCAACGCCGAGCCGCACTTGCAGGACCTCTCCTCGCCGAGCAACCCGACGGTTTCGCGGATCAGCTTCTGAGCGTTTTCGCTGTTCTGATTCAGCACCGCAATCACCTGGTCCACGGTGACGGCGTCATGCCCGGGATGCCAGCAGTCGTAGTCAGTCACCAAAGCCATGGTGGCGTAACAGATCTCAGCCTCACGTGCCAGCTTGGCTTCCTGAAGGTTGGTCATCCCGATGATGTCCATGCCCCAACTGCGATAAACGTTCGACTCAGCCAGAGTGGAAAATGCCGGCCCTTCCATGCAGAGGTAAGTTCCGCCGCGTTTCACAGGAACACCGCAGAGTTTGCCTGCCGACACAAGCTTGTCGCTGAGATGGCCGCAAATGGGGTGGGCAAAGCTGACGTGTGCCACCAAGCCATCTCCGAAAAAAGTGGAAATACGGCCTCGCGTTCGGTCAAAGAATTGATCCGGGATAACGATGTCGAGAGGGCGATGTTCCTCTTGCAGCGACCCGACTGCGCTGGCCGAAAGAATGCTTTCGACACCAAGCTTTTTCATCGCGTAGATGTTGGCCCGGAAGTTCAGCTCAGACGGCAAGATCCTGTGACCGCGCGCATGTCGCGCCAAGAAGGCCACTCGCTTCCCCTCGATTGTCCCAACCAGAAAACTGTCCGATGGCTTGCCAAAGGGAGTGTCTACCGAGACCTCTTCAATCCCGGTCAAACCTGCCATTTGATACAGGCCGCTGCCACCAATGATGCCGATTTGTACTCTCTCCAATGTTCCTCCAAAAGAATCGTCCTGGGTTCAATGCGCTGCTAGGCAAGCACCAATTCTATTCTCGCTTCGGTTCGAGATCACTCAACGCTGACTCGGCACTCTTCATTTCCACAAGTTCAATCAACACGCCATGCGTCGACTTCGGGTGGAGAAACGCCACCTTGCGGTCTCCAGCACCCACCGACGAAGTCAAATTCACTAGCGACATGAGCCCGGCCTGCAGCTCTGCAATCTTTTTCTCAATGTCTTCAACCTGAAAGCAAAGATGATGAACACCCTCACCCCGTCTCTCGATAAACTTATGAACGGGAGAATCGGGTGCAGTGGGTTCCAAGAGCTCAAGAGTGCTGTCGCCGGAGGGCAGAATCGCAACGCGGACCTTTTGTTCCTCAACAACGATGATTTCTGCTACAGCAAACCCCAATTTGGACTGGTAGGTCTTCAGTGCTTCGTCGATAGATCGAACTGCAATACCGATGTGATCCAGCTTCATCGCAGGTAGGCCGAAGGACTCACGCCCCGTTTGGGAGCTTCAGTTCCCGAATGATCTGCTCCACCGCCGTGTAAGGATCCGTCTGCCGCTCCCCTACTGCTCGCGAAGCGGCCTGGATTTTATCCCAAACGCCGTTTTGCTGAACAGCCCTTTCTAGCAGCGTCTCGCGCAGCAAATCGAGCAGGGCCTGCTCCAGGCTTCGCTTCCGCTGCTCAACCTTTGCTGGAGACCATCTGCGAAATCTATCGAAAGCTTCGATCGCACTAATCAGTTCAGAAATACCCTGCGGTTGCACCGCCACAGTTCTCACCAGCGGCGGCGTCCAACCGTCAGAGCGAACGGCCAGCGACAAAGCAGCCTGAAGCTCCTTCTCGGTTGCGTCGACGTTTGGATAGTCGGCTTTGTTGATGACAAAAACGTCTCCAATCTCCATGACCCCGGCTTTGAAGGCCTGAACCTCGTCACCCATTCCAGGGACCAGCACCACCAGCGACACATCAGCCACCTTGACTATCTCAACTTCGTCCTGTCCGACTCCAACGGTCTCGATCAGAACGATGTCCATTCCGGCAGCGTCCAGCACAGAAACTACCTTGCCAGTGGTCCTCGCCAGGCCGCCCAGGTTTCCCCGGGTGGCCATGCTGCGGATGAAGACGCCTTCATCGTTGTAAAGGGCGCTCATTCGGATGCGATCAGCCAGGATGGCGCCTCCTGTGAACGGACTCGTCGGATCCACGGCCACAATGCCCACTGTCTTGCCGCTGCGGCGGAACTCCTGGGCCAGTTTGTCGACCAAAGCACTCTTGCCACAGCCGGGAGCTCCAGTGACACCAATGATGAGGGCACGGCCCGTCATCGGAAATAGCGCCTTCAGAATTTCCCGCGATTGTGGATCGCCGTTCTCGATCAAAGTCATGGCACGAGCCATGGCGCGCGGATCGGCTTGCAGAATCTTTTCGACGAGGCTCATGAGATAAGACGCATGCCCTTGAAAAACGCTTCAGATCTCGGATTTCAGGAGTTGCCGGGCAATCACGAGACGCTGAATCTCACTGGTGCCCTCTCCAATCGTGCAGATTTTGGAGTCGCGATAAAACTTCTCGACAGGATACTCTTTCACGTATCCATAACCACCGTGTATCTGAATGGCCTCGCTGGCAACCCTCACGCAAACTTCACCCGCATAGAGCTTGGCCATCGACGACTCCTTGGTCGACCGCTTCTTCTGGTTCTTGAGAGCAGCTGCGCGGTAGGTGAGCAGGCGCGCCGCTTCGATCTCCGTCGCCATGTCGGCCAATTTCCACTGGATAGCCTGGAACTCAGCGATCGGCTGCCCAAACTGATGTCGCTGCTTCGCGTACTTCAATGCGGCCTCGAAAGCGCCTTGGGCCATACCCACAGCCAAGGCAGCAATAGAAATGCGCCCTCCGTCAAGAATCTCCAGGCAGTTGATGAAACCCTCACCCTCCAGCCCCAGCAAATGCGCCGCAGGCACACGGCAGTTGTCAAGAACCACCTCGGAGGTGTCGCTGGCGCGACAGCCGAGCTTGTTCTCTTTCTTGCCGGCGCGCAAACCAGGTGTTCCTTTCTCCACGATGAACGCTGAGATGCCACGGTTATCCATGGCCCGGTCGGTTACAGCCATCAGCACGAAAACATCGCCGTAGGTTCCGTGCGTCGTAAACGTTTTTGAGCCATTCAGAACATAGCTGTTGCCGTTCCGCACGGCGGTGGTTTGAGTGCCGCTGGCATCGCTGCCCGCTTCCGGTTCGGTCAAGCCCCAGGCTCCAAGCCACTCTCCATTGGCCAGCTTCGGCAGGTATTTTTTCTTTTGCTCCTTGGTCCCAAAGCTGAGGATATGGTTGGAACACAGCGAGTTGTGCGCGGCCACGCTCAGTCCCACGCCGCCATCGACACGGGAAATCTCTTCAACAATCGAAACATACTCGATGTATCCGAGCCCTGACCCGTGATAATCCTGAGGAACGAGCACACCTAGAAATCCAAGCCCAGCCAGCTTTTTCATCACATCGACGGGAAACTCCTGCGCTTCGTCCCAGTCCAAAACGTGCGGAGCGATCTCCGACTCGGCGAAGTCCCTTGCCAGTCGTTTGATTTCAAGTTGCTCCTCAGTGAAATCGAAATTCACGGCCTCCCTCCTCTTTCTCGAAGCTCGGCAGCCCAGCCTTGATTTCTGAAATCTGCGAAGCATTCTAGCTGCAAATTCGGTGGCAGCGAGGGAAATTGTCCAGGAGTGCCCTTGAGGAATCAAGGATGCAGCCCGACGCTCGAAGGCGACCGGTAAGGAAAGTCGGAAGCTTCCGATCATCAGATCAAGTCCACCTTGAGTACTGAAATGCGTGGTTATTGGATGGTAGCAACCAGCAGCCTTTGGCCGGCGGCTACGGCTTGTGTTGGGAGGACCACTCCAGTAAATGCGTCTGCCGCCTTTTGGGCGGTTTTCGGTCGAAATGTCCGGATGCAACCTTCTGGTCTTGCGGCTTCTGACAACGGAACTCCAACCAATAGAACAGATAACGCCTTCGTTGGTTTTGGTAGCTGATTTGACTGGTGCAGGCTGGAGGAAACGATGCAATCAAGGCCGATTCGACAAACTGGACTCATGCTAATGACGCTTGTCCTGCTCGCCATTCGGCAGGCTCCAGCCATGAGCCTGTTGCCCGTGAACCTTCAGCAAATGACACGAGACTCGGGTGTCATCGTGCATGGAAGGGTGATCAACGTTAGAACGCTGAGACACGAATCGCTGGGCATCCTCGTCACCGAAGTTACTTTGCAATCAGAAGAGATGATCAAGGGCAATGAGAGCTCAGAAGTCCGCTTCCGCCAGGTGAATGGTTTGGGACTGCCTGAATACGTTCCGGGCGAAGAGATCGTGGTCTTCCTGTATCGCAACAGCAAAGCGAACGTCACCTCGCCGGTAGGCGGCCCTCAAGGGCTGTTTCGAGTGACTCAGACACCTGAAGGAAAGGCGGTACGCAACGCTTTTCCGCATGTCTTCGCGCAAGTCGAGGGCTTTGCCAGCAGTGACTCCAGGCGTGAGGCATCTCTCCGGCTGGACACGCTAAAAGGACAGATTCGCCAGAACCTGAAGATGCCGGACAAAGGAGTAAAGTAATCCGATGAGGCAGCTTCTGCGCCTATCATTGCTCTTCCTTGTCTGGACAGCCGAGAGTTCGGCTGGAGTTCCGCTGCTCATCAGCCACGGCCACGTGGCACGATGGGACTCGCAAAGGCCCATCCGTTACAAGGTCGATGAGGGCAAACTCGGGAGCTTCGACAACGCTTCAGCCCTGCAGTTGCTGAATTCTGCGCTTTCAGTCTGGCAGTCTCTGCCCACAAGCAGGGTTGCTTTCGTGAACGCGGGTTCAATCGGTTATGACGTGAACTTGTCCAGCTGGAATAGCTTTCAGGCACAGAATGAGTCCGACCCGAACTTCAGCCCAATCGTGTTTGACAATGACGGATCGCTTGTTGAACTTTACTACGGCACCGGGGCTAGCAACGTCATTCTTGGATTCGCCGGCCCGAAGCACACCCGAGAGAATGCAAGCGGCATCGAGATTACTTCCGGATGGGCCGTGCTGAACGGCAAGCTGGCACAGCAGGGCGGCGCAGACCAGCAACAGCTTTTCCGGGACACTCTGGCCCACGAGCTGGGCCACTTCTTGAACCTCTCGCATTCCCCCGCGAATCTCGCCTTGGGCCAGGACAATGACCTGGCAAACAACCTCCACATTCCGATCATGTCCCCAGTCGCCTGGCAGCGGCCGCAAGGTTGGTCAGGCTTGACCGGAGACGACATCGCTATCATTTCCTCGCTTTACCCTGAGAGCGGCTTCGCTGAAACTACGGGAACCGTGTCCGGGCAAGTGACTCTCTCAGACGGATCGACGCCCTTCAAGGGCGCGCATGTTGCCGCTATACGGCTGGATGGGAATCAGCAGCTCACTCGGCAAGTCTACAGTGGTATCTCGGGTTTTCTCGACGGGGACGGGACGCAGCCGGAGAGAAAAGGATATTTTGAGATTTCCGGACTGCCCCCCGGGCAGTATACGCTTCTTGTGGAAGGACTAGAATCGCGCTGGGCTTGGGTGGTCCCGGGGCCGGATTTGCCTGCGCCGGCAGATTTCTTCAACACCGATGAAAGTGGTTCGGATGATGTTACGCGATTTTCGCCGATCACGGTTGTGGCAGGACAAGTCGCTTCGAATTTGGACGTTGCCCTCAACACGGGCCCTGTATATCGCTACCTCAGCATTCTGCCTCTGTCTCATGATCGAGAGCAGTGGACCTCGACGCTGGGCATCAACAATCTTTCGAAGCGCGCCAGCCGGGTCAGTATTGAATTTCATTACCCCGACGGCACGCTTGGGGGGCTCTCTAGCGTGACACTGGCTGGCTCTGCGCTCTCCCTGCGGCATGGTGTCAATCGCTGGCTCACTGGCAGGGCTGGAACGCTGGGGTACCTGGTACTTCGCTCCACTCACCCCACCACGGCCTGGATTTCCTTGGCAGCTCCAAATACTGGGGACCCTCAGATTCTGAACAGCGCGGACCTTGACACAAATTCCAAAGCGGCAGCGCCAGGTGCGGGAAGCAAGATGATTCTGCCATTCACAACCAAGCTGGAGGAATGGCAAACCGATCTCAGCCTCTTGAATCTCGGCGCGACAACTATCGTGAAAGTGAGCTTCCTAGGTGAAAACGGCATAATGCTCGCCGAAAACAACTACGCGGTTGCAAAGAATCAGATGGTTTATCTGCAAGACATCGTTGCCGCTATTCCTAATGTGTATGGTTACCTATCCATCGAGGCCGCTGATGACAACGCTCAACTGGTTGTGCGCGGGCTGCTCGCCAAGGGTAATCAGTTCGGCGGTGTTCTCAACCCAATTGCACTACCCTGATACCTTCTTGAGGGAAACTCTTCCATTAACACCAGAGACAGAAATGGTTGGCCCGCCCGAGCCCACGCGTGCCTTGAAGTTCGACCGATCCCATTCGGTTAATTTCATCATCTGCAAGTCGGTATCGACCTTGCCGTTGATGCCGCTGGCATGAATCTCAGCATTCAGATCGGTAGCAAACTGGACATCCACTCTTCCGTTGATTCCGCTGATGGTCATTCCCTGCTCTCCCAGCTTGGCTACGGTCACCGAAACACTTCCATTAATTCCCGATAGTTTTGCGATGCCCCCGGCCTGGGCCACTTCCACTTTTCCGTTAACTCCGCTGATGGCGCCCTGGCCTTCGATCGCTCCAGATTTGACGCTTCCGTTGATGCCGTGAATACTCAAATCAATTTGCCTGGGAAGCTTCAGCATCACCTGCTGGCGGACTTCAGCCTTCCGACCCCAGCCGCGATCTTCATTCTCGCCACGTACCACAAGCCGGTTTCCGATCTGCTCGACAATCACTTTCCTGGTTTCCAGGTCCTCGCGCTTTCGGGCGGAGCGGACGACGTGAACCTCCGCAGTGCTGGTGTTGGCCGTCTCGATGGTTACAGAGCCATTCATCCCTTTGACTTCGACTTGAGCGCCTGGACCCAGCGAATAGCTCTGCCGAAACTCATCGCGTTCCGCAAACTCACTGTCGTCAGCGCCGGCATGCTGTGGCAGCAGGAGCGTTAACGCAAGGCTGGTGAAAACTCCAAAGATGGCTTGTCGTCTCTTCATTGCACTTCTCCTTTCTATTCTCAGAGCCGGATTAGTCGGCAGCCCATACTCTTTTGACGTTCCACGCGGGTGTTTGGTTAGAGCCGAAGACACAAATGCCTGTGGCTGGAGGTTATACGAACAATGAATGAGACGAGTTCCCGGGATTTCGCCCGGATTGAAAGGCCTGCCAGTCTCTTCGTCGAGGGATCAACCTAAAGAAGATCACCTGGCATCGCGGGCACATCGAAAACCCAGCCTGGGTGATCCATGGTCGGAAAGTTCATTTTGGCGGACCAGGCAGCGCGAATCCCTTTCCGTAGAGGTGAAGTCGCCGCCTCGCACAGTCCTGGGGCCCGGAGCCTTCAGGTCCTCACGGCCTTCGGCTTCAGAGTACGGGTAGGGTAGGTTGAGCGAGTTGGTCCACTCGCTGGCGTTGCCAGTCATGTCAAAAAGGCCGAATTCGTTGGCGGGATAGGCGCCAGCCGCCGAGGCCTTCTGCCCGTCAGTGTTGGCCTTTTGCGGATCGTAAGTGTTGCCGTAGCTATACCGGTAACTATTCGGTCCCTTGGCTGCCCGTTCCCATTCAGTCTCGGTAGGCAGTCGCTTTCCTGCCCAGCGCGCGTAGGCAGTCGCATCCAGCCAACTGACTTGGACGACGGGGTGTTTGTCCAAACCTTTGGGATAGTTCTTCTCCTGCCAGTAGGGAGGCACTCGATGCCCAGTGGCTTCGCAGAACTGCTTGTAGTCTGCGTTACTGACTTCGTGCTTGTCGATGTAGAACGATTTCACCAGCACACGGTGCATAGGTTTGTCGGAGTCCTCCGGGTTATCCGATCCCAGTGTGGTGTACCCCTCCGGAATCAGCATCATGCCATCGACTTCTTTGGCCAGCTCGCGTCTGTCAGGCGCCCGGCGCAGCACGGGACGGTCTGAGCTGTCTTCAGTTGCAGGGGTCACGTCGGGACTGCTGGAAGACTTCGCTGTTCGGCGCGATCCATCGCGACGGCGATAAATCACCACATCATCATCGTCTGCCGATTGGGTAGGATGTACTGGCGGGGCGGGACTTGGGGGATCACCTTCCGTCGCAGCTGGGTCAGACCCGCTTCGGTTACGCCGTTTCAGAACTGGCCGGTTTCTGGGTTGGCCAGGCTCAGTGGCGTCCTCTGCGGCTTCCTCACTGCTCGTCTTGGCGGGCTCAGGTTTGACCGTTGGTGGCACACCTGCTGGAGGCTGGGGCAATCCCGACTCGGACGGCTGCGAAGAAACAGGAGCTTCTGCCTTGGCCTTTCCAAGCAAAACCTCGTTACGTTCCCTTATTTCCTGAGTTCTGCCGGCAAACTCGCGCGCCTGCCGCGAGTAGAAGCGCCCTTCAACCTCGGAGAGATTGGAATAGGTGACGCTGACCTCAATCCCCCCCTGCGGGTTGCGCTCGATTTTTGAAAGAATTCCGCCAAAGTAGTATTCAGCTCTGGCAGAGAGCATCTTGGTATCAAAGCCGGTAAGATCAAACAAGCGGACGAGGAACTTCGCTTCACCCTCGAGCGTGAGAACCGCGTTCTTGCGGCTTTTGCCATCAATGCGGACGAACCTGCCCTTGCCGAAGGCTAGATGGTCGTAGACGCCGAGCTTCGCTGCTGCAACGGGATCTGCCAGCGTGGGTTCAATCGATCGCACCCAGCTGCCTGTTATTTCGATTTCACGCGGGTCAAGGGTGTCCTGCGCTACGCCGGGCCTGACGCCCCCAGCAATGACTGCCAGGAACAGCAAGGAAGTGGTCCAACTCCTCTGCAGGACCATATTAGACCTCTCAAGTCATGCTCTTCTGCAATCGAGAGCAGTCTAATGGCTCAAGGATGCATTCGCAACGCTTCGAGTTGGACACGTTCTGAACCGGCCCGAAAACAACGAGCTGCTTTCGTGGACAGCCAGAGCGCCGGTCACTTCCGCGTTCAGGGCTTACCTCAGCAACTCCGTGAAGACTTCATTGGAAAGCAGCCAGCCTTGGGGAGTCAGGCGAAGATGATCTGAGTTGAATTCGATAAGTCCAGCTTCCCGGAGATAGGCAATCTGGCCTCGGTATCGTTCGAGCAGGTCTGTCCCAAACCGGCTCTGAAATCCTGGCAGGGGAATGCCCTTTGTTAGCCTCAGTCCCAGGAAGATAGCTTCTTCCTCGCTCTCCTTCAACGTCACATCAGAGCGATAGTCGATGGCGTGCTGCTGCTCGCGTATCCGCTCAATATAGCGATTCACACTGCGCTCGTTCCCCCAGCGCTTGCCGCCGAAGTAGGAATAGGCGCCGCAACCAAAGCCAAAGAAGGGTTGATCTGTCCAATACTTGAGATTGTGCCGAGACTGCCGTCCTGGTTGGGCAAAGTTGGAGATCTCATACTGCTGGTAGCCGAGCTCTGCAAAACGCGCCACAGCTTCACTGTAGAACTGAGTCACTATTTCTTCGTCCGGTAACGGAATCAACTCGGGCCTTCTGCCTGGGCCTGGTGGCGAAGAAGAATCTTGAAACCGGTCTTCTGCGGCTCCGCCAGTGAGTTCACCATGATTGGGCGGGACTGAGGATGCCTGCCGCGTCTGGCCTCTCTTGGCAAGATCACCATAGAGTTGGCCGAAGCGAGTGCCCTCGTGGATTTCCAGCAAGTACATGGAAACGTGTTCGGGCGATAAGCGCTGAACTGTTTCGAGATTCTCACTCCAGTCGGCCGGCATCTGGCCCGGCAGCCCTGCAATGAGATCCAGGCTCGCGTTATCGATTCCGGCTTCACGATAGAAGGCGAGGGTGGAAAAAGAATCCGCAACGGTGTGACTGCGTCCAATCTGCTGCAGCAGACGGTTCTGAAAGGTCTGCATTCCGACACTGATGCGATTAACGCCGGCAGCCAGGTGCTCTCTCACCCTAGCTCGATTCGCGCTTCCCGGGTTCACTTCCAGTGTTACTTCGGTCTTGGGAGACAAGACAAAGACTTCACCCAGCAAACGCATCAGGTTAACGATATGCCTGCCATCGATCAGCGAAGGTGTGCCTCCACCGAAATAGACTGAATCCACTTCGAAGTGATCGAAGTGGAGCGGTGTTGCCTCCAATCCGGCAAGCAGCCCCTTCACACCGAGGATTTCTTCGCGCAGTGCCGCCAGGTACGGCGACACCATTGAATCCGGGTAGACCCCTGAAGCAAAGTTACAGTAGTCGCACTTGGATTCGCAAAAAGGAATATGAACGTAGATGCCGAGGCAGGGATTCATGCTCAACTCGAGGTTCTAAAGCCAAAAAAAGGCTACGAAAGCCGCGAGTGCCAGGCCTCACACCAAGGGTAACCCGCGCGGGGTTTGATCAGCCCTGAGCACGGCACCTTGCATAAAGCGCAAACGGTGTGATGTCTGCACTACGGTTCGGTCTTAGCTTCGACTCCTCAACAGGTTTTGGTTGGCCTTGGAAAGCAGCAGCTCTTTGGTGGTTGCAGATCCCGGATAGGTAGCCCAGCCAAAAACAGGAACCAACTTGGGGTGTGGGCCCTTGCTGGAAAGTTGGCCGTTCAGCGACTCGACACGGGCGCGAATGCGTTCGGCAACAGCCTCCACACCTCCGTCGCCCGACTCCGGCAGAACAAAGGCGAATTCATCGTAGGCGTAACGGGAAATGAAGTCGATCTGCCTGCAGCAGGAACGCAAGAGCCGCGAAACAGCTTTCATCAAGCCTTCGCCATTCAGGGCTGCAGAACCGAGCTCGGCTTCCTGCAAGGATTTCAGTCCGTTAATCTGTGCCAACAACAAACCACAGGTGTGATTAAAGCGACCGGAGCGTGTGATCTCGTGGGACAGCAAGAGGTGAAAATAGCGATTGGTAAACAAACCTGTTTCGTCGTCAAATCGCTGAATCTCCATCTGATGCTTTTCGACCTTCAGCTTGCGTTCTAAAATCCGCTTTTCCATCAGACGGTTAACGGACTTGCGGAGCTGCTCCACGCCGAATGGCTTAGTGAAATACTCAGCCGCGCCAAAACGCATTGCCGTGACCGCAGTCTCAACTGTAGGGTAACCCGTGATGATAATCACATCGCTGTTCGGATTGATGACCTTCGCCGCCTTCAGCAGCCCCATGCCATCAAAGCTTTTGATCTTGATGTCGGTGATGATAATGCCGAAATCTTCACGTTTTACTAGATCGAGGGCTTCCAAACCCGAGGAGCAGACAGTAGTTGGAATGTTGTCACTCTTCAGGATATCTTCAATCAAGCCACGAACCGCATCATCGTCGTCTGCCACCAGGATCTTGGTGTTCCGCCTCTCGAAATCGACGATTGTCTCCTTGCTGATTTCTGCCCTGCCTGAAGGCTGTGAGGAAATGGTATCGTTCTTCTTCTCTTCATCCACGCTACACCTCCAAGCCTGAATCCTGGCGACGCTGTCCGCACCGTCCCGTTCCGCAGCACAGGCTGCGACAGCAGGTGTTCTAACTCACTGTTTCGGCAAACATAGCGCCAAGTATATTAACCTTTTGCATAAAATCGGCGCAATCGGTTTTTCGGACGCGGCTCCGATGTGCTTTGGGCCGGTCGCGGACCGAATGCATGCTCTTCCCCAGTTCAGCGGCCACCACGCCAGAACCAGCTGGACTGCACCACTGTCCGTACAGGCAATTGCGAATTCCTGCTCAAAGCACAAAGCCGAGCGCGCAAGGCATGAACCCTCGGCACCAGCGTCGCGTCTATCCACCCAACACACCGCCAAGACAGTCTTCGCGGCAATCTCCTGCTCAAAGTATCATGTGTTCATCCCGATAACCAGCCGCCCACTATTGCCCTGTCTCTTCGCTGTGCGTCAGGGCGATCTGGCCGGCAGGACTCGTCAAATCGAGTCTCCAGATATCTTTGGTTCTTCTTTTGGGACCAGTAGCAGCTGCGTGAGACTGTCGACGCCCGTCATGACGAGGCGGGATGCAAAGATGTGCCGGCGGGCCTGTGGAGGGACCTTCTCGATAATCTTGGCGGCTGCTTCAGCGGATAACGCTCATCTATCCAGTGAACACTTCGCCGAAGTTCTGAAGACCCAACCTGAGAAAAATTTAACTACGCATCTCACTCAAGTGGGGAAACGCCGAAAATCAGAAGGCTCAAGTCGCTGGTGCGGAAGGGGGGACTTGAACCCCCATGGCCTTGCGACCGCTAGAACCTGAATCTAGTGCGTCTGCCAATTCCGCCACTTCCGCGATCAGTCGGTGGAGCTTGTACCACAAAGCCCGCGAGCGAAACAACCGCAAATCATCGGGAAAGGACCTTGAGGGGGTTCAGCGTGGTTGTCCTGCTTTAGTTTCTTTTCCAAATCAATTGGGAGGGGACTCGGGGCTTGCGCCCACAAGCCTCGTTGCTTAGATGGGCGGATCCTTTCCCGTGCTTTAGAACTTAGTCCAAGGTTTTTCGAATGTCAACCTGCCAGTTGCACTTTTTTTTCACACTCTCTATGCCCGCTCTGGCACATTAACCAGACTGGGCGTCTGGTTTCCATGGTCTTACGTCAACACCATTCTCATGCAGGCAATCACGAACCAAAGGCAGAATGTCAGACGCGGCTGGGTTATCGCCATGCACGCAGAGAGTGTCGGCAGCCAGGGGCACCTCGACGCCGCTTGCGGTCCGGACTCTGGACCTCAGCACGATGTCGAGACACTGTTGCACGGCTGTTTCCGGATGCACGATCACGGAGCCTCGCAGGCCTCTGCTGGCCAAGCTTCCGTCGGGTTCGTATGCCCGGTCGATGAAGGCCTCGGCTGCATGGGGCACTCCCAGCTGTCTTGCCGCCCTCGGGAGTTCTGATCCGGCAAGGCCAAATAGTATCCAGGAGGAGTTCAGAGTCTTGACCACGCTCGCAATGACCTCGGCAATGCGGGGGTTGCGCGCCGCTTCGTTGTACAGCCAGCCGTGGGGTTTTACGTGATGAATGAAGGTTCCCACCGTGCGACAGAACGCCTCCAATGCTCCAATCTGATAGACCAATGCGTTTTCCAGTTCACTGTTTGAGAGCTCCATCGCCCGTCTGCCAAATCCTGCCAGATCCGGGGTTCCGGGGTGCGCACCGATCGCTACGCCATGCGCGATGGCCAGCTGCACGGAACGGCGCATTGTCTGGGGATCTCCCGCATGAAAGCCGCATGCGATATTGGCAGAACTGATCCATGGAAAGATCTGCTCTTCTGGAGCCGTATGGTAGATGCCAAAGCCTTCACCCAAATCACAATTGATATCAATAGAACGCACAGTAAATCCTCATTCCGCAGATGCTTTCTCTGAGGCGCCTCCACCGGAGTTGGTTGTTCCAAGACCCGCCAGGGGCGCTGCAACCGCCGATGCCGTAGCTTCAATGCCGCCGGCCTCAGCATAGACCCCGAAAAGATTCGCAATAAGCCAGACAGCCCCTGTCACGAATGTCAGGCTGCCAGCCACCAAAGCAATTGTGTGCGGTCCAGCGTAATGCTGTCCAACGCCGGCCAACAGCATGGATGCAACCATTGTCGATATCACCACGGTTTCCTTAGTGGAGAACGTTCGCCCCCGATAATCTGAGGGCGTCAGGTTCATCAGCAGTGTTGTTCCGATGATGTTGTTGATCCCCATCATCACGCGGCTCAACGCAATCCAAATCAGACCGTTCCAGAGGGAATGGGTAAAACTGAAGATACTGTAGAAGACACCGGTCAACAGCATGCTGAACCCGATGACCCACTTTGTCACCGCGAACGACTGATTGCGAAAATACCAATTTGCGATGGTGGCGCCGATCACAATCCCCAGGCCGGCGGCTGAGTAAAGCCAGCCGATTCCCGATTCGCCCGCGTGGTAAACGTCTATCGCAAAAAGACTGAACAGGATCTGAGCCGCTCCTCCACCCGTTGCCCATCCCATTCCGATCAGTAGCAGCCCAAGAATTACCGGATGGCTGCGTACGAACGTCATCCCCTGCTGAAACTCCCGCAGGAAGGAGCGCGATTCGCGCCGGGCGGTCTTTGGAGAGCCTGTAACCTCTGGAAACCGAATCTGGTAGATAAGAAACGCGGAGACCAGGAATGACAGAGCATTCAAGACAAAGGCCGCATGATAGCCGAAGCCTTGAACCGCCAGGCCGCCCACTGCGCCTCCCAGCATCTGCATGATGGCGGTCGTCGAACCGGTCAGTGCATTCGCCGGCATCAACTCCTTTGCAGCGCTGATTTCAGGGATTGCTGCATTCTTCGCGGTGGTAAAGAAGATGGAAACAGCCGTCAACAAAGCGCCGAACAGGTACGCCATCCACATTCGCGCGGGAGTGCTGACCAGCAAGAAACCCAGTGCCAGCACCGCCCGGATGTAGTCGGCTCCCAACAGCAGTGTCCGCCGCTTGAATCGGTCGGCAAATACTCCAGCGAAGGGCCCGAAGATGACGACGGGTGCCGTCCGGGAAAGCAGCACGGCTGTGACGACCAGGCCGGAGCCAGTCAAATGCATCGCCAGCGCCAGCACCGCGATGTTGTTGAACCAATCACCCAGTTCGCTGATGATCTGGCCAGTCCACAACGAGCGGAAATTGCGATTTTTTCGCAGCAGCGCGACGTAGCCCAAAGAACTCATCGGCGCATTATAGCCGATGCGTCCCGTCTGAAATGGGTTCTCACTGAAGCGTGCATCGAATGCGGGAATCTCCCTGATTGCAGCAGCAGTAGCCTCTGCGCGCAACGCCTTCAGAACGCCTGAATCACTTGCAGGGCGAGTTCTCCGTTGGGATCGATCTCACAGACCTGCTGCAGCACAGCCGGCAGTCCAAGGTTCCGGATCAAGCCCTGCAGCCTCAATGCAGATGGGTCTGCTGGGTGATCATAATGAAAGGCTGCAGCAATAGCCCGGCTCAACGCCTTCGGTTGAACACCACACTCGAGCGCCAGGCAAGCCGGTCCTACCAATCGGTCGTGCCGGCCCAGCTTGCGAATCGGATCTCGCGCATTGCGCTCAATGGGATCGACGATCTCCACTTTCTGGTACTTCGCAATTGCCGATTCAGCAAAGGCCCGCTGATCCTCAGGGCCGAATCCATACTTCACGCATAGCGCCAGACTGGCTTCCTGGCTGGCATCCCGCGCCAGTTGCAACAACGCGCCATCATTGGCGGCGTCGCTCAGCAGCGTGTGGCCCTTCAGATAACCGGTGTAAGCCAACACTGCATTGATCGCGTTATAGGTGAATAGTTTCCGCACTAGCGAGCCTTGAAAGTTGTCTTGGAGTCGAAGGCCCTCGATGGAGGGCGGCGCGCCAACAAAAGCTGACTTGTCTGCGAAAAGCTCCCACATGTCCTGTGCGCGCAGAAAAAGTGGATCCAAGACTCTTTCAGCCTCGCTGGGTTCAATTGTCGAGCGCAGTACCATAGTCTCCACAATCCCCACATTCCCGCTGAACCAGCCTGCTTCGTCAGAGCTTAGTTCCTCGGCGACCAACTGCCTCAGCCATTGGGCTGGCTGGAAGTAGTTCTCGCAGAGGACCACGTTGAGTGGCTGAACTCGTCCAGTCTTATGCGCCCGTCTGACACCTTCTGCCAGCAAAGGAGCCACCTGCGGCAGATTCGGTCCACCGACCGAAACAAAGACCACCGAAGCGCGCGCCACAGCCGCGGCCACCGCCGACAACTCGCCGGTGGAAAGCACCTCAAACCCTTGGATCACGATGTCCCTTTCCGGTCTTCCCATGATGCCCACACGGTAAAGTTGCCTTTCACGCAGAAGAGCCACCAGGGTCGCTGCTCTCTCGACAAACGTCAGGTGGTAGCCAGAAAGGGTCAGGAGATGCGCAATGAAGCCACGCGCAATCTTTCCGGCGCCGAAAATGACGGCGCTGTTGACGATCATGGTTCTGACTCCATCCGGCTGCGATACATGCGCGCGAAACACTCTTGCAGCGCTGGGTACAACTCGCAGAACCGCAAGTATTGTCTTTGATACTGGCGATGCCTCGACTCTGAAACAGAGTACTGCCGCTCCAGTCGAACCATCTGAGCCGCAGCCGTTTCGCAGTCCTCATAGATTCCGGCAGCCACTCCACCCAGTATGGCAGCTCCCAAAACGCCCGCATGACCGGCTTCTGGCGTTGCACAAGGAAATCCAAACACGTCCGTCTTGATCTGATTCCAGAGGTCCGCACGAGCTGTTCCCGCTGCGAGACGCATTGGCTCGGAGATGCTTTGCCCGCTTCGCACCACAAGTTCCAGAATCTGGAGCAGACCGAACGCGACTCCTTCCAGGATCGCCCGTACGAAATGCCGCTGGCTGTGAATGCTGCGAATGCCAACGAAGGCACCGGTGGCCATGGGGTCCCAGATGGGTGATCTCTCTCCCTCCAGGTAAGGAAGAAAGAACAGAGACTCCGACCCTGCCGGCGCCTGCTCAGCTTGAGCCAGCAGTTGGTCTAGTTCGCTCCTGAACGCCTTGCAGTACCACTGAAGAGAGCCACCGCCACAAAGCGTGGCGCCATAGAGCAGCTTCTTGCCGGGCAAGTAAGGACCACAAAGAAGTTCTGGAACACGATATTCTTTCTCCGTGACGACACCCAAATGTTCGCTGGTCCCTGTGATATTGAAACTTTCGCCAGCATGCACAGCACCACTACCAAGCACGGCAGCATTCAGATCATTCCAGCCACCAGCCACCGGAACACCATCGGGTAAGCCGGTCTCGGCTGCGGCTCGGGTGCTGACGCGGCCGACAATCGCGCCCGGGTCGCAGATTTTCGGCAATAGTTGCGCGGGTAGACCCAGCTTCGAAAAGACCTGCTGCGGAGGAAGGCCGTCTGCCAGGTTTACGAGCCCCCTACAGCTCGAAGCATCGCTGGCAAATTCGCCGGTGAGACAGAAATTGATATAGTCCTTCGCCTGCAACACGCGGTGGGACTTTTCGAGCGTGGCAGGTTCATATCTGCAAAACCACAAAAGCCGAGGCAGCGGCCAAGTGGCGGCAGGAGGCAGATCTATTCCGAGAAGCACCGCGAGGTCGTCGCGGGAGAAACGTTTGTAGAGCTCTTCTATCTCGCCTCGCGCGCGCTGGTCCTGAAACCCAATCGCCGGACGCAGTGGCCGACCGGAGGCGTTTACGAAAGTGAGACTGGAGATGTGTCCCGTAACACCGACACCTAGAATGTCGCTGGCTGGAGTCTCATGGCGGATCTCGGCCAGAGCCGTGCTGACACTCGTCCACCAGTGCTCGGGCTGCTGCTCCTTCCATCCGGACTGAGGTTCCAAGGTCGGATACGGGCGGCTCGCCAAGGCCAGCTTTTGACCTTGCAACGAAAACAGCCCCACCTTGGTTGAGGAGGAGCCGACGTCAATTCCTAGCAGAGCTCCAGCCATCTCATGAGCACCCCACTGAATGCAGTTCGGTCTTGCACGCGATTCATTGGACAGGGTTGTCCAGGCACCCGAGAGCCAAGGTTCAGGGTTTCAAACTCCAATTGAATTTTGGCGATTAAGCCTTAGACTTTCCTAGACTCAAGACCTTGAACTTTGAAACCTTAAACCTTGGACCTGAAGAAATGCAATCACTAGAACAAAGGATCTCTTCTCTACTCAGGCAGGCCCCCGAACAGCTCATGAGTTTCCGCCAGTTGATCTGCGAACTGGATCTTGATGACTCCGAGCGCCACGAGTTGCGGCACATTCTTCACGAGATGGTGAAGTCGGGGAACCTCATTGAGCTGAAAGGCAATCGTTTCACACTGCCAGAAGAGAAAGACGTCGTCTCAGGAAAACTTTCAGCCCATCGCGACGGCTATGGCTTTGTCACACCCGACAAGCCAGCGCGCGATTTCAAGGGTGATGTTTTCATTCCTGCGCGTTTCATTGGTGACGCCATGCAGGGAGACACCGTCCTGGTGAGCGTTGAAAGGATTAAGGAAGGCCAGCGAGCAGAGGGCAAGATCCTCAAAGTCCTGGAGCGGCGTAACGTCACGATTGTCGGCCAGTTCAAGCGGGGCACCTACGAAAACTATGTTGTTCCCTACGATTCCAAAATTCCGCAGGAAGTACTCATTCGCGAGGGTGACGATCTCGATGCCCCCGCCGATGCCCTCGTCAATGTAGAGGTCACCCAGTTCCCTCACTCCGCCCGGCGGCTGCGCGGACGAGTGATCGAGGTGTTGGGGTTTCCCGGCGATTTCGGGGTAGATGTGGAAATCATCATCCGCAAGCACCAAATCCCGGTGGAGTTTCCACCAGCGGCCCTGCGGCAGGCAGAAGCCTGCGAAGAGGAGGTCTCCCCAGAGGAACTAGCGGGCCGCAGAGACTCTCGTGAACTCCCAATTGTGACGATTGACGGAGAGACAGCCAAAGACTTCGACGACGCGGTCCACGTAGCAAGGCTCGAGAACGGGAATTACTTGCTGGAGGTGCACATTGCGGACGTCGCTCACTATGTCACTCAGAATTCTCCGCTCGACCGCGAAGCCTCCCGGCGGGGCACTTCAGTGTACTTTCCGGACCGTGCTGTTCCCATGCTACCAGAGCGTCTCTCAAACGGTATTTGCAGCTTGAAGCCGAACGTGGACCGGCTGACACTGTCGGCATTGATGGAGATCGACGGAACCGGCACTGTCCTGAACTACTCCATCGACAACGGTGTCATCCGCAGTCGCGAGCGCATGACCTACACAGCTGTAGGCAAGATCCTGATCGACCACGATCCAGGAGCTTCGGAACGATATCGTGATCTGGTCGGCCAATTCGAGTTGATGCAGAAACTGGCCCTCGTTCTATACGAGCGCAGGAGTCGTCGTGGTTCAATCGACTTCGATCTTCCTGAGCCTGTCATCGCTTTTGACGAACTCGGTTCAATGACCGGCATCTTGAAGTCTGAACGTCACATCGGACACCGCATCATTGAGGAGTTCATGTTGACGGCTAACGAGACCGTGGCTCGCCATCTCTTTCAAAGGCGAATTGCTTCTCTGTATCGCATCCACGAGGCGCCCGATCCCGTCAAGGTTGTCCAGTTCAACGAGATTGCCATGAGTTTCGGCTACACGCTGGGCCGGGGATTCACGGGAACTGGCATCGCCGATCCTCCAAGGCTCAAAGACCGTTCGCGGCGCGACCGAGGCCAGCACCGGCGCTCGTCTGCCTCGGAAGACTACGCCTTGCAGGCACTCAACGTAAGAGTAGCTCCTGCCGACTATCAGAAGCTGGTGGAGCAGATCACAGGCAAGCCCGAAGAACGCATCCTTTCATATCTCATGCTGCGTTCGCTGAAACAGGCTTGCTACGCGCCTCTGAACAAGGGCCACTTCGGGCTGGCATCAAGCTGCTACACGCACTTCACGTCACCCATACGCCGATATCCCGACTTGATGGTGCATCGCATTCTCAAAGCAGCGTTGAAGGACGAATCTGATCCTCGTCCTCACGCTCCGCCTCTGCGCTACAGATTCGAAGCCTCGCACCAAATACAAAAGGCCGCCTCTGCAAAAAAAACGAAAAAGGGCCGAATGGGCCAAGCGGAATCCGACAGCGACGCAGCCAGCCCCCGTCCTCAACTCTACGATGGCGATTCGCTGGCAGCTATCGCTGTACACTCCAGCGAAACCGAGCGCCGCGCCGACGAGGCAGAACGTGAGCTCATCGATCTCAAAAAACTCGAGTTCATGCGCGACAAGCTGGGCGAGGAGTACGATGGAATCGTGATCCATATCACAAAGGAAGGCATGTATGTCGAACTGCTCGACCTCTTCGTCGAAGGCTTTGTGAAAATCACGACTCTGGAGGATGATGACTATCTGCTCAAAGAGCGCCCTTTGGCGCTGGTGGGAAGGAGCTCACGTCAAGTCTACCGGCTTGGCGATAGGCTGCGAGTTTGCGTGGACCGCATCGACCGCTTCCGAAAGCGTGTGGATCTATCGGTGGTGAAGAGGTTCAAACCTGAGATCGCTGGATCCCGCTAAGATTGACGGCCCAACTTGCTCTGACGACACGGTACCGCCGCTTTCCTTATCGGGAACACAATGCTTGAGCGCAGCGCTGACTCCTACCCTCCACAAGTCATCTTTTGCGCAGTAAACTTAGTTTTTTCCGGGTCAGCTCAGTCTTTGAGGTCTCTCATCCCCGCAATGAGATCAACTCGGGAATTCCGGCACTACGTTCCTGAGCCTCAATATCCCTTAAGTCTCTATCGTTCATACGAATAGACAGTTTGTATCCCATCCCAAGTGCGCATCAGCCTCTGGCTTCCCTGGCCTCTGCCCAGAAAAAAGGGCTCGATGACAAAAACATGACTTGACAGACAGGAGCCTATCAACTAATTTCTTATTTTGTTGAAAATGATTTTCATTTTCAGCTAGTGCCAAGAAGACAAAAAGAATGGCCTTCGACGCTGTCACGCCGAAGGCCCGTTGCAGCAACCAACCCGGTCAGTCTACAAACTTCGCGAGTGGCGTGCTGGGGCATCCTAGCACGCTTTCGCGACAACTGCTTCACCAGCTTTGGTGGAAGCGTGCGGAGGAGGCGCCGATGTCCAGTCCCACCACGAACGCTCTCATCCTTTTCCACATTGTAACTGCTCTTGTCTCGGCGGCCTATCTTTCGAAGGCCGTGTCTGCCTGTCCAATCGAACCCGACTAGTTCCAGGAGGTTCTAGTGTCATCTACGATAACCACCTTAGCATCCGGCCGAATCTTCTGGTTGATCACCAATGTCTTGGTCGTGGGAGTGTCGCTTTGGCAGGTACAGGCACAGACGCCGTCGACGTCACTGCAGGGTCGCGTCCTCGACGTCTCCCACGCACCCATCGTTGGCGCGCGAATTACAGCGGCGCCGGATGGCCGAGCCTCCAGTTCCTCAGCGGTTTCCGACGAAAACGGCGAGTTTACTCTATCGCTGGAACCTGGCGACTACACGCTCAAGATCGTCGCGGAGGGTTTCGTGGATGCCTCCCAGCCGGTAAGACTGGGACAGGGTGGTCCCGAAATCCGGGAAATTGTGCTCCAGATTGCCCCGCATCTCGACGTGGTTACGGTCAATGATTCAGGCTATCAATTGGCCGCCACTACGAGTGGCACGAAGACCCTGACGGCGTTGCGTGACACTCCGCAGTCGATTACCGTTGTGACGCAAGAGCTGATCAGGGATCAAATGATGATGAGCATCGGCGACGTTGTGCGCTACGTTCCCGGCATTACGGCTCATCAGGGCGAGAATAACCGAGATCAAGTCATCATCCGGGGTAACAGCTCGTCTGCGGACTTCTTTGTCAATGGTGTCCGTGACGACGTCCAATACTATCGCGATCTCTACAACCTGGATCGAGTGGAAGCATTAAAAGGCCCCAACGCCATGATCTTCGGACGCGGCGGCATGGGAGGCGTGATCAATCGGGTTGCCAAGGAAGCCGGCTTTGCACCGCTACGTGAGATATCGCTGCTGGGAGGCTCCTTCGGGAGCAGGCGGTTTGCTGCGGATTTTGATCATCCCTTCAACGAAAGAGCGGCTTTTCGCGTCAATGGGGTATACGAGAACTCCGACAGTTTCCGCAATTATGTGGGCCTGGAACGGTACGGCCTCAATCCAACCTTCACCATCGCGCCTAGCCAGGAGACCAAGATCACTCTCGGATACGAATACTTCAATGATAAGCGCGTTGCCGATCGGGGTATCCCGTCGTTTCAGGGAAGGCCTGCCGACACGGACATTTCCACTTTTTTCGGTAAGCCGGACGACAGCCGCGTGAGATTCCATGTGAATCTGGCGTCGGCAAACATCTCTCATCAAGCAGGTGTGCTGAACATTCGCAATCGCACGATGTTTGGTGACTACGACAGATTTTACCAGAACTTCGTGCCTGGTGCCGTCACCGCAAACGAGCTCCAAGTCCCTCTTTCAAGCTATAACAATGCCACCCAGCGCCGAAACCTGTTTAACCAGACAGACCTGACCTACATCGTCTCTACCGGGAGAATCCGGCACACACTCTTGGCCGGCACCGAAGTTGGCCGCCAGTTGACGGACAATTTTCGCAATACTGGTTTCTTCAACAACACGGCCGTGTCCATTTTGGCGCCGTATGCCAACCCGATCATCACCACTCCGGTGACTTACCGCCAGAATGCGACCGATGCTGACAATCACCTCAGAACCAATCTGGCCGCCACGTACGTTCAGGACCAGGTTGGACTGTCTCGATACGTTCACGTGACTGTAGGAATTCGGTTCGACTATTTCGACCTTGAGTATCACAACAATCGGAACAATGAAACGCTGCGCCGCATCGACCATCTGATCTCACCGCGTGCGGGAGTCGTGTTTAAGCCGATTACTCCGCTCTCGCTCTACGGCAGTTACAGCGTGACCTACTTGCCCAGTTCCGGAGATCAATTCTCTTCGTTGACGACAATCACACAGCAGGTCAAGCCGGAAAAGTTCAGCAATTACGAAATGGGCGCCAAGTGGGATTTGGATCGTTACCTCTCGCTGACGGCTGCCGTCTTTCGGTTAGACCGTACCAACACGAGAGCAACTGATCCGAACGACCCTACGAGAATCGTGCAGACAGGGAGCCAGCGGACAAACGGGTTTGAACTCGGAGCGAATGGAAGCATCACACGAGCCTGGCGAATTGCTGGAGGATATGGTTATCAAGATGCGTTTATCACCAGCGCTACTACGGCCGCGCGCCTGGGTGCACAGGTGGGTCAAGTGCCGCACCACACCCTCTCTCTGTGGAACAACTATCAGGTCTTCCGAAAGCTGGGGCTGGGTCTGGGCATCCTGAATCGGGCTAACATGTGGGCAGCCATCGACAATACCGTCACTTTGCCAGGCTACACGCGAGCGGATGGCGCTGTATTCTTTTCCATTAGTGAAAAAATACGGCTTCAGGCGAACGTCGAGAATCTGCTCAACAGGCGGTACTACCTTAATGCGGACAACAACACGAACATTACACCAGGCTCCTCGCGGGCGCTTCGTGTTGGGTTGACCGCAAGGTTTTGAGAAGCGCTCTGGCACCAATCAACTGTGGCCCTGGTCCCGGTGCCAGGTAGATTCGCGAAAGCGATAACGGCTTTCTGAAGCAGCAGTCCGAACCACGCAAAAAAGGTATTGGGAGAGGCAGTTCTCTGTGGAAAGTGCTCATGACCCTTCGCAAGATTCTGTTCTGGCTTCATCTTTGCACGGGTGTGGTTGCAGGTAGTGTGGTCCTCATCATGTCAGTCTCCGGAGTTCTGCTAATGTACGAAAAGCAGATCACGGCGTGGGCAGATCGTGGCTACCGTGTTGCCCCGCCCTCTCCGGGCGCAACGCGCTTGCCCGTGGAAATGCTGCTCTCGAAAGGTCGTGAGGAACGATCCGCACTCCCTGCGACTTTCAGTTTGCGATCCGATCCTGCTGCGCCAGCAACGCTCGGTTTTGGGCGAGAGAGTACCGTTTACATCAATGCCTACACCGGGAAGATATTGGGAGAAGGATCAAAAGGAGTCCGAATCTTCTTCCGTGTGGTCACCGACTGGCATCGCTGGCTTGGCACACACGGAGAAAATCGCACTTTTGCGCGCGCCGTCACGGGTGCGTGCAACCTCGGCTTTCTGTTCCTGGTTGTCAGCGGCTTTTACATCTGGTGGCCGAAGCAGTGGGCCTGGCCTCAACTCAGGAATGTCACCTTTTTCCGGCGCCGATTGCCCAGCAAGGCGCGCGATTTCAACTGGCACAATGTCATTGGGTTTTGGTCGGCGCTACCGCTTTTCATCGTCGTGCTCTCGGGCACGGTGATCTCATATCCGTGGGCAAGCAACATGGTCTACCGTCTGGTTGGAGAGGAACCGCCCGTGCAGGGCGGTTTGGCGGGACAGCCCACTGGCCCAGGCGCACCGCAGCGCAGCCAAGTGCAGCGCGCTGGAGGACGACCAAGCGAAGGCAGCGTGGCTGGAGTAAACCGCGAAGGTCCACCGAGGCTGAGCGGGCCGTCCGGCGCCGGACAGTTAGCTGCGCCACCCGTGGATTTGAACCTGGAGGGTTTTGATATGCTCTGGTCCCGCGCGGAGCAGCAACTGGCGGGTTGGAGGAGCATCAGCCTGCGGCTGCCTTCCTCAGCGAATGCGCCATTGACATTCACGATCGATCAAGGTAACGGTGGTCAGCCCCAGAAGCGGGCTCAGCTCACTCTGAACAGGGCGACTGGTGAAGTAGTTCGTTGGGAGCCTTTCGCTAGCATGACTTTGGGAAGGCGGCTCCGGTCGATATTGCGGTTTGCTCATACCGGAGAAGTGGCAGGTATTGCCGGCCAGACAATTGCCGGACTTGTGTCGGCGGGCGCTTCTGTGCTCGTCTATACGGGCCTCGCACTGGCATGGGGTCGCTTCCGCGCCTGGCAGGCCAGAACACGATCCAGTCCAGCTGCTGAAACTGCATCACGAGTTGCGGCGGACGCCGTCCAGAGCGGCCGCTGACGCTCACCACTAAGATACGAGCCCCCCGTGAACGAGGTCGTTTCTGCCGGATCTGACACCAAGGCGCTGGGCGTAACCGCCCGAGCCTCGATGCCACTTTTCGGAACAAGGAAGCACGGTTTCTCAAAGCGCTGGATCGCTATGCCGATGGACCCTCGCAAACGTACGCAAGGCCCTCAACAAGCCCACAGCAGGCGCCGTTGCCGAACGGCTGCTGCGTAAAGCCGTCACCTGCTGACCGACCCAGGAACCCGCGAGGGGAATGTCTCGCGGTGCAGCGCCGCTCTCGCTTGCGAAGACGCAGGCAATCCGCTAGGAACTGTCTTCGCGCCGTGGTACCGAATGGCTGCAGGGATCTCTCTCTGGTGTGGGTCGAGTTGCAGCCTCCATCAGTCTGACGGATTGGCTGCATTGCTCATGCAACGCATCAATTCAGGTGCGCTCAGCAGACATGTAACTTGCGTCTGTCGGTGCTGGCCGGAGATACTTACTTCGGCACCTTTGTGCTGCCGAGACAACGGCATCCTGTCGAACCCTACTTCCTTGGATGAAAACCATGAAAACAACACTTCCCCTGTTGTTGCTTCTGTGTACTGGCTCGGTTTGCCCAGCTGCTGATCATTCACCGCATAGCCTTCCGCGCAGCAGCCCCGAGAAACAAGGCATTTCTTCGGCAGCAATTCTCGACTTCATCGAGGCTGCCGATGAGAAGATCGACACGATGAACAGCTTCATGCTCGTGCGACACGGCCGTGTCGTCGCCGAGGGTTGGTGGTCACCTTACGATGCGAAGAGTCCTCACACGCTGTTCTCATTGAGCAAGAGCTTCACGTCGACGGCCGTTGGATTGGCTGTTGCAGACGGAAAGCTTAGCCTCGACGACCACGTATTAGAGTTTTTTCCAGAGGACACCCCTGCTGAACCCAGCGCCAACTTGAAAGCGATGCGAATAAGCGACTTGCTGCGCATGTCCGCTGGCCACCAAACCGAGGTTTCGCTCGGTCCGAATGAGACGTGGACAAAGGCTTTCCTCGCACATCCGGTGCCGCACAAACCAGGCACCCACTTCCTCTACAACACGCCTGCCACCTATATGCTTTCGGCCATCGTTCAAAAGGTAACCGGAATGACGGTGCTCGATTATCTGCGGCCCAGGCTGTTCGAACCCTTGGGAATTGAGAACCCAACTTGGGACACCAGCCCGCAAGGAATATCGCTGGGCGGGTATGGCTTAAGCGTGCGCACGGAAGATATCGCTCGATTCGGGCAGCTCTATCTTCGAAAGGGAGAGTGGAATGGCCGACGGCTGATACCGGCTTCCTGGGTTGAAACTGCCACCGCGCGACAGACGTCTAACGGGAGCAATCCGAAGAGTGATTGGGATCAAGGTTACGGCTACCAATTCTGGCGCTGCCGGCAGGGCTTGTATCGTGGCGACGGAGCTTTCGGCCAGTTCTGCATCGTCATGCCCGAACAGGACGCGGTGGTAGCAATCACGAGCGGCGGCCGCAACATGCAAGCGGTGATGGACCTCGTTTTTGAGAAGCTGCTTCCAGCCATGCAGGCAATGCCATTGCCTGCGGATGCCGCGGCCGGCGAAAAGCTTTCCCGAAAGTTGGCAGGCCTCACGGTGCGCCCGCCCTCTGGGCATTCCACTTCTCCGCTCGTCGCCACTGTCTCCGGTAAACGCTACGTTTTTCCGAGCAACAACCGCCATATCGAGGCCGTCGCGCTGGAATTCAAAGCAGATGGGGCAACGCTCGTTGTGCGTACTTCCAGCGGCGAGAGTCGTATTGCATGTGGGGCCGGCACCTGGAAAAAGGGAAACACCTCATTCGTGAATGGCCTCGGTGGCCGCATCGTGGCGTCCACCCAACAGCCGGTCGCAGCAAGCGGCGCCTGGACGGCTGACGACACTTATACCGTGAAGCTTTGTCTGTACCAGACGCCGTTTTACAGTAGTCTCGTTTTCCGGTTCAACGGGAATCAACTCTTGCTCGACTCCGAACAGAACGTCGCATTTGGTCCGACGACTCTCCCGCAGCTGGCCGGCCAAGCAGGGCAAAGCGAGTAGCTCCAAGATGAGTTGGCCTTGGCTCCCGCAGGAGGCTGACCTGGCCCTCACAAAGATACGAATCAAGCCAGCAACCAGCCGTTGGGCAGAGCTCTTACGCCGCTCGTTGATAATCCCTTACCGGGCTAACTCGTTAGGTAGGTCTCGACAGCGTTCCGGTGCGGCAGGCCAACTCTCTTCCAATGGAAGGCGACTTCTAGGGTATATTGAGTTTCTCAAGAACGGTTTTTCGAAAGGAACTGAGCAGCAGGACTGATATGAATATTCTTCCCTTTCGGGGTTACCGGTACAACGTCAACCAGATCGGCAAGCTGGATGACCTCATTTCCCCGCCCTACGATCAATTCAAAGAAGGGCTCGACGATCTGCTCATCGCGCGCCACCCTAACAACATGGCCCATCTGATCGTGAACAAAGAGACAGCAGCCGATTCAGAAACCAGTAACCGTTATACCCGTTCAAAAGCGCTTCTCGATCATTGGCTTCAGTCTCAGGTCTTTCTCCAAGACGCTGAGCCGAGTCTTTATCCCTACTTCCAAAGTTACGATGTGGAAGGGCGCAGCCGCACTCGGAAAGGATTCATTGCCTTAGGTGAGGTCACTGACTACTCAGAGAAGATTGTGCTGCCGCACGAGCGAACGCTTTCGAAACCGAAACAAGACCGCTTGAATCTGATGCGAGCTACATTGGCCGATACGGGTTTAGTTTTCATGCTCTATTCAGACCCATCAGGCGAGGTAGAGAGGCTGCTCGATGAGGTGACTGCCTCCCCGGCAGCCATGGAAGCCCTGGATCTCAACGCCGAATCCAACAGGCTCTGGCGCGTCACGGATGGGTCATGGATTGCGCAGATCCAGAAATCGCTGGGGCCCAAATCCGTGATCATCGCCGACGGTCATCACCGTTACGAAGTAGCCCGGCTTTTCAGTCAGGAGGCCGCTGCCAGATCCAATGAAGATCCCCGCTGGAAGCTCTATGGCTACAAGCTGATGAGTTTTGTCCGGCTGGAGTCGGCAGGAATCACCATCTTTCCGATCCACCGCCTATTGCACAGCCTCAAAGAATTCGAGGCCGTCAATTTTCTCAAGCGAATGAGCGAGTATTTTGTCATGGAAGAATACCCCATCGCCGGAAGCGACAAGTTCAACACACTCGACTTTCTGATGCAGGCCTCCGGAAAGCAACAGCAATCCGGCGCAAATGCCTTCGTCCTCTATCTTCCGGCTCTGCAAAAATTCGTCCTGACAAAACTGCGGCCCGAGGCATCAGGCAAGCTCGCGTGGCCCAACGACAAGAGTGCGACTTGGCGAAAGCTTGACGTGTCGATTCTGCAGGTGGTCTTGCTTGGCAGACTGCTGGGCCTTGGCGAACAGCAGCTCACCGACCAAACGAACCTTGAGTACGTGAGTCACTACGCCGATGCTGTCAGGCTTGCCGATGCCAAACAATACCAATGCGCGGTCCTGATGAACGCTACGCCGATCGCGCAAGTGCAGGCGGTCGTCGAAGCTGGCGACATCCTTCCCCAGAAGTCCACTCACTTTCATCCCAAGCTGATGGAAGGCCTCGTGTTCGCGCGGCATGTGGAAGGCTGAGGGAGCCAGGGCCCTTGTCGGAATTGATGTTTTCGTGCTGTGTCGAGGCCAAGTGTTTTCCAAATCTCCGCGCGGAGCTCGGCGGCGACCCTTGAAGGAGGCGCGATCCTGCTTCTCCTTCGGATGGTGCTCTTTTGGATGTATTAACGCCAAATATTCCTGAGGATTTGACTGGCTGCGACGTGTCGTGGCTCGCCCAGAATCGGCTGCTATCCTTGCTGAGACGACCTTGACTCTCTTGATTCGAAGCCTATCTCGCGTGTCTGCTCTCGTGGCTCTCCTTGCCGCGCCCGTGCCTGCGTTTGCCGCAGAGACAACAGAAACAGTTCAGGTTCGTGGCCTGACGGAACAGGCGGAGATCCGCGTCGACCAGTGGGGCGTACCGCACCTTTACGCGAAGAACAAAGCCGATCTGTTCTTCACTCAGGGCTTCAATGCCGCGCGAGACCGGCTGTTCCAGCTGGACCTCTGGCGCCGACGCGGGTTAGGCCAACTTGCGGAGGTGTTGGGACAGACCTTCGTCGAGCAAGACAGGGCAGCCCGCCTGTTCCTCTACCGTGGCGACATGGATCTCGAATGGCGGCGCTACAGTCCTAGCGGCGCGCGCGACGCAGAAACTGTCGTCCGACATTTCGTCGAAGGCATCAACGCCTACATTGATTGGATCGCCGCGCACCCCGACCGCCTCCCATGGGAATTTGTGCGGCTCGACTATCTCCCGGCAAAGTGGGCCGCCGAAGATGTCGTGCGCATCCGCTCGCACGGCCTCACGCGTAACTTGAGCAGCGAAGTGGCGCGTGCAAACACACTCTGCAAAGGAACAGACCCTGATGCGGACCGAGTGCGCATGGGCCTGAGCAACAACTGGAAGACACGAGTCCCCGACGGGCTGGACCCGTGTCTGCCAGAAGGAGTCCTGCGAGTTTTCGAGCTGGCTACCCGCGCCGTGCAACTGGCCTCCCCATCATCTGCTTCTGCCAAGACCGAATCCGTCACCGTGGTTGCGGCAGACCAGATGGAGGCGGTCGAAGGCAGCAACAACTGGGTCGTGGCACCAAATAAATCGGCAACCGGGCGTGCGATCATGGCCAACGATCCCCACCGTGCCTATTCCGTTCCGAGCCTGCGCTACATTACACACTTGTCGGCGCCGGGTTTGAATGTCATCGGCGCCGGTGAGCCTGCCTTGCCAGGAGTCTCTATTGGTCACAATGGATCGATTGCATTCGGCCTAACGATCTTCCCCATTGATCAGGAGGATCTCTACGTTTACGAACTGAACCCGGCCGATGCGACGCAGTATCGGTACAAAGGGAGTTGGGAACCAATCCGGGTGATCAAGGACGAAGTCGCTGTCAAGGGTAGTGCGGCTCAGAGGATCGAGCTGTCATTCACCCGACATGGCCCGGTGATTCACTTCGATGCTGTGAAGCATCGCGCCTATGCCGTTCGCTCTGGATGGATGGAGCCGGGCATGAGCGCTTATTTCTGTTCGATAGCATCGATGCTCGCGAAGGACTTCCCATCTTTTGAACGGGCCATGCAGAAGTGGGGTGCCCCAACCCTCAATCACGTCTACGCTGACGTGAAGGGCAACATTGGCTGGCTTGCCAGGGGACTCACGCCAAAGCGCCCCAATTGGGATGGATTGCTGCCCGTGCCGGGCGATGGTCGTTACGAATGGGCTGGCTTTTGGGAAGGCGGCGAACTGCCGCGCCGATATAATCCGCAAGAAGGTTGGATTGGAACAGCGAACGCCTACAATATCCCAGCCGAGTACCCGGCGGCCGAACGCAAACTTGGCTTTGAGTGGGCCGATCCTTCGCGACATCAGCGCTTGCATGAAGTTCTCGGGAAGCTGCCAAAGATTTCTCTGGAAGACTGCGAGAAACTGCAGAACGACGTTCTCTCCATCCCGGCGCGCCGTCTGCTGGCCCTGCTGGCGCCCCTCAACTCCGAAGGCTCTGCCACGAAGCGCGGCCTGGATCTGCTGAGAGGCTGGGATGCCCGGCTTCAGGCAGACTCGCCTCAGGCCGCTCTCTTCGAACTCTGGCAGGCACGCCATCTGGCCAAGGGCTTCCGCGAAGCTGTGCTGCCTGCAGCAGCTGCAGCAGCGCTCACCACGACGGACATGAGCATCATGCTCGAAGGGCTCGAGCAAGCCAGCACCCGTTTCGGTAATGACGCGACTGAGAAGCGCAATCAACTGCTGCTGACGACGCTGGCCTCGGCCTACGCCGACCTGGAGAAGTTGCAGGGCCCCGACCCCAAGGTGTGGCAGTGGGGCAAGCTCCACCACAACTTCATCGAGCATCCCTTCGCAGCCATCATGGATGACGCCACGCGCAGAAAGATCAACATCGGTCCGATTCCGAAGCACGGCGGCCCGTACTCTCCAAACCAGTCGGGCTATCGTTCTGCAGATTTCCGCCAGACAAGCGGGCCCTCATTCCGGATTGTGGTTGATGTCGGCAACTGGGACAACTCACGCGCCGTGAATCATCCCGGCCAGTCGGGAGACTCAAGCAGCGTTCACTACGGTGATCTCGCCCCATTGTGGCGAGCAGGCCATTATTTCCCGCTGCTGTATTCGCGCAAGGCCGTTGAGCAGCACACAGAACGCGTGATCCGTCTGCATCCTGAACCTGGCCCGCCACGTCGACCGCCTGTTGCACGCTAGTGACAGAGGGTTGTTTGTCATCGTTCATTTTCATTTGTCATTTTGCGCTGGATGTCTGTTGCAAACGCCAAATGGCATCCTGTCGAAGACTCCCATCGTGTCAGACACACACTTTTCTCGGCGATTTGAGAGCCTGGGAGCCTGTATACTCTTGAACCGTCCCGACACTAAGAGGACGCTGTTTGTTTATCAATTCGAACTCATTCAAGGCATGCTCATTACAAGGAGACTCCCATGAAGCACGGTCTCAATATCCGTCAGGGCGGCAGCGCGCTGGACTTCGTGTCTGTGGGAGCCCTGATCCACCGCCTGGACCCAGGCATCATCCCATTTCGAAAGGCAACCGAATGCCGGATCCATGTGAGCGGCGGCGAGTTTAATGTCGCCGCTAACCTCGCCGACTGTTTCGGTCTGCAAACGGGCATTGCAACAGCGATGGTTGACTATCCGATTGGCGACCTGATCGCCGAGCGTGTCAAGGCAATGGGTGTTCGGCCCTTCTACAAGCGCTTCAGTCACAATGGAGTGAACGGGCCGAACATGGCCACCGTTTACAGTGACCGAGGTCACGGCGTTCGCGCTCCGGTTGTTTTCTACAATCGCTCGAACGAAGCAGCCGCCATGCTAAAGCCGGGTGACTTCGATTGGAATGCGATCTTCGCAGGCGGGGTGCGCTGGTTCCACAGCGGTGGCATCTTTGCGGCTCTTTCACCGACAACAGCGGAAGTGATTATCGAAGGAATGCAAGCTGCCAAGGCCTCTGGGGCGGTGGTCTCCTTCGACCTCAACTTCCGCCAAAAGCTTTGGAAGATTTCCGGTGGGCAGGACCGAGCCGTGACGGTGATTGATCGCATTGTGAAGAACGTTGACGTTTTGGTAGGAAACGAGGAGGACCTCCAAAAAGGTCTTGGAATACCCGGCCCGGAGGTTGCCGCCAAGTCGAAGCTGGATCCAAGCGCCTTCTTCGCGATGATCGACCGCGTGGTTCAGAAGCACCCGCAAGTCAAAATCGTCGCGACGACTCTTCGGGAAGTGCATTCAACCAACCGGCACAGCTGGGGTGCGGTAGCATGGATCAACGGCCAGACTCATGTCGCTCCAACGTGCGAGCTGGATGTTATCGACCGGGTCGGTGGTGGAGACGGATTTGCGGCCGGGCTCTTCTATGCGCTGCTTACAGGCGAACCCGAAGCAACGGCCATTAAGCTGGGATGGGCGCATGGGGCGCTGCTGACAACATTTCCAGGCGACACCACAATGGCAACGGTCGACCAGGTCAGGGCGTTTGCCAAAGGCGGCTCTGCACGCATCCAGCGTTGAACAGGTCCCGTGAAGTCTACTTTCAAAATGGGAATATTCACGTGCGCGTGGCCGCGCAACCGGAACAGACGGATTTCTCGCATTCGGTCTGCGAGCGGAGAAGTGATGAGATTTACAGACTCCCTTCTGCGACATCGGCGACAATTTCTGCGTATGGGGATGGGCGCCGCAGTCGCGGCCCTGCGCCCCCGCATCCGTTCAGAGTCCTTGGCTACGCAACTTCATTCGAAACGGATTGACGAAGAAAACCCCTCTAATATCAAACTGGCTCACCGGCTGAACGCACGCAACATTACAGACGATGATCTGCTCTTTTTGAAGCAGATCGGAATGCGCTGGGCTCGCCTCGAATTTGGCACAGAGAACACACCGTTCGAATACCTGCGCACGACGCAGCAGCGATTCTCCCGCTACGGCATCCGAATCTACTCAGGGGTCCATTACGCATACCGCTCACTCAGAGTTCAACTCGGCCAGCCTGGAAGAGATCAGGATATCGAAACTTATCGCATCTTCGTGCGCGACTTGGGCAAGCTGGGCATCCCTGTTGCTTCTTACGACTTTCACCCGGCCAACACCTACACAACCAACCAAGTAGAACGGCGCGGCTACATTGCGCGCGAATTCAATCTTGCCGACTTCCGCACCCAGGTAGAGAAGCAGCGCTTTGAGCGAGAGTATTCCGCGGACGAGATCTGGCAAAACTACACTTATTTCGTCAAAGCGGTGCTGCCGGCAGCCGAAGAGGCCAAAGTAAAACTGGCCCTGCATCCCGACGATCCACCTCTGGCGAAGATGAACGGTGTCGCCAAGCTCTTTACTCATTATGACGGTTACCGCCGGGCTGAACAGATTGCAGGAGGCAGCAGTTCTTGGGGACTGACGTTCTGCGTGGGGACCTGGTCAGAGGGCGGAAGCCTGATGGGCAAGGACGTTTTCGAAATGATTCGTGACTTTGGCGCACGAGACAAGATCTTCGAAGTGCACTTTCGCAACGTCAGTGCTCCGCTGCCGCACTTCGTTGAAACATTCCCAGATGACGGATACCTGGATATGTATCAGGTGATGAAAACCCTGCGTGAAGCCCGCTTCAGTGGTGCGGCGGAGCCCGACCACGTTCCACAGCTTGCGGGCGACGCGGGTATTCACCGGGCTGGTACAGCGTACTGCATCGCCTACATGCGAGCGCTGCTTCGCCGGGCAAATGAGGAAGTTGGATAGGAACTTCTGCACTCCTGGCGATGATGCCGCCATGCTTCCGCAGTGCCGTGAGTCGATGACTAGATTGACGATGGCACTTTGGCTTGGCTTGCAATGCAACCCTGCATGAAATAAATTAATCGTACTATCTGTGTTTGCGAGTTCACGAAAGGAGTGAGCAACCTTGCGATTACTTAAGGTCAGTTTTATCTTCATCTTGCTTCTTGGCACGGTTCTGTCGTTCTCGAAGCTCAACTTCTCCAAGCCGGCTGACGCCAAGAAGACGGGCAAATCCTGCACGTTCTGTCATACGAAGTATGGCTCCAAAGATCTCACCGACGCTGGAAAGTACTACAAGGATAAAGGAACCCTCGACGGCTACGAGGGGAAATGAAGCTTGCCGGTGGCTTCTCCCCTCGGCTCCATCCGCAGTGCTGTATCTTTTTTGCAGATCGCGGTCAGAAAACCTTCCGACTATCGAGTAGCAAGGTCACGGGCCCGTCATTAATCGAGTAGACCTGCATCTTCTCCCGAAAAATACCCGTCTCTACCAGGATGCCACTGTCCCTCCACCGGGCCACAGCCAAGTCGTAGAGTGCCTTGGCCTCTTCGGGAGGCCCCGCATCTGAAAACGACGGCCTCCTTCCCTTCCGGCAGTCCCCGTACAGGGTGAACTGAGACACGACCAGCAGACTGCCACCTGCCTCTTCCAAGGATAGATTCATCTTTCCAGCATCGTCTTCAAAGATGCGCATGCCGGCGACCTTTTCACAAATGTAGTCGAGATCGCTCTGCTGGTCGGACGCAGCGACGCCCAAATACACGAGCAGTCCTTTTCCGATTGTGCCGGCACGACCGCCCTGAACCTCGACCCAGGCTTGCTTGACGCGTTGAACAACGGCACGCATAGGTGAAATCTTGCGCTGCTGATACCCGAGGCGCCTCGCGGCCAACCGCCACGTCGCGCCCCCTCGGGTTGACAGCCTTCGCAGGCTCCATTAGACTGCATCGAGTTTGCCTGCTAGCGTCTTCCCCCAAGAACCTTGTCTGACGCGAGAGTGCACGTATGAACAGGCCCCAGACGCCAGCCGATTGTCGGGAATCAGAGAAGGACTGGCAAGAAAAAACCTTGCAGCCATTTCTGAAAGAGTCTCCGGAACGTCTTCCCGAATTCACCAGCGTCTCTGGAACTCCTGTCGAACGGCTATACACTCCGGCTGACCTTGAGAATTGGGATTACCTCACGGACCTTGGTTACCCTGGCGAACCGCCGTACACACGAGGGATTTACCCGACCATGTATCGGGGAAAGTCGTGGACGATGCGCCAGTTCAGCGGCTTTGGCACTCCCGAGAACACCAACGAGCGATTCCATTATCTTCTCTCCCAGGGACAATCGGGGCTTTCAGTGGCGTTCCATCTCCCTACGCTGATGGGTCTCGACTCCGATCATCCGATGTCGGAAGGCGAGGTCGGCAAGTGCGGTGTGGCGGTCGATTCCCTGGCAGACATGGAGATTCTGTTTCAATGTATCGATCTCGAGAAGACGACGACATCGATGACGATCAACGCGCCCGCAGCGATCCTCTGGGCTATGTATTTGGTGAATGCCGAGAAGCGCGGCTTCGATTTGACGAAGATCTCAGGCACCATCCAGAACGACATCCTCAAAGAATACATCGCTCAGAAGACCTGGATCTTTCCGCCGCGCCCATCGATGCGGCTGATCACCGACACTTTTCGCTTTGGCACGGAAGCTGTTCCACGCTGGAACACCATTTCCATCAGCGGCTATCATATTCGCGAGGCTGGATCGACGGCCCTGCAGGAACTGGCTTTCACCTTACGAAACGGCATTGAGTATGTGCAAGCTGCTCTGGACGCGGGTCTGGAAGTGGACCAGTTTGCGCCGCGTCTTTCCTTCTTCTTCAACGCGCATAACGATCTGTTTGAAGAGGTGGCCAAATACCGGGCTGCCAGAAGAGTCTGGTGCCGCGTCATGCAAGAGCGCTTCCACGCGCGTGAGCCACGGGCGTGGACACTGCGTTTCCACACGCAAACCGCCGGATGCTCCCTGACGGCCCAGCAGCCGTACAACAACATCGTCCGAACTTCGATTCAGGCCCTCGCTGCAGTTCTGGGTGGCACCCAATCGCTCCATACGAATTCCATGGACGAGACTTACGCTCTTCCAACAGAGCAAGCTGTGGCCATTGCTCTTCGGACCCAGCAGATCCTCGCTGCCGAGAGTGGCGTCGCAAACACGGTTGACCCGTTAGCAGGCTCCTACTACGTGGAAACACTGACTGGAGAGATGGAAAAAGGATGCTGGCAGTATTTTGAAAGGATCGACAGCATGGGCGGCATGGTAGCCGCAATCGAGCGTTGCTTCCCTCAAAAGGAGATTCAAGAGTCCGCATACCGGTACCAGCATGCCGTCGAACGAAAGGAAAAGATCATTGTTGGCGTCAACGAGTTTGTTAGTGACGGTGACCCAGGAATTGAAACGCTCTCGATCGAATCAGATGTTGCGGACACGCAGAAGTCCAGGTTGCGTGAGGTCAGGGCCTCGCGGAACGCGGAGGCAGTGCAACAGAGTTTGCACGCCCTGCGGCAGGCAGCCTCTGGGAGTGATAATTTGGTGCCCCACTTCATGAGGTGCGTGCGCGAGTATGCGACTCTGGGCGAAATCTGTGACACGCTCCGGTCTGTATTTGGCGTTTACGTTGAGCCAATTTTCTAAGCCATGATTGACCGACCGCTCAGAGTCCTTGTCGCCAAGCCCGGCCTTGACGGGCATGACCGTGGCGCCAAAATTATTGCCCGCGCCCTGCGGGATGCAGGCATGGAGGTTATCTACACCGGCCTGCGCCAAACACCCGAGCAGATCGTCGCTGCGGCGCTGCAGGAAGACGTCGACTGCATCGGGCTTTCCATCCTCTCCGGCGCCCACAATGTCATTCTTCCCCGCATCATGCAGCTCCTGAAGCAGAAACAGCTCGACGACATTCTGGTCGTAGCCGGGGGCATTATTCCCGATCAAGACATCCCGGCCCTGAAAGCCTGTGGCATCGCGGAAGTCTTCCTGCCGGGCGCCTCGACTGGGCCCATCATTGAATACATTCGCAGTCACATCCGGCCAAGGGCAATGTAAGTCTGCCCGTGATCGATCAGAAGCTTTTCCTCCTGTCCCGCTCTAACTGTGTGAGGTTTTATGGAACGACTCAGCGGACTGTTCGGATTTGTCTTGTTGCTCGGCATTGCTTTTGCTCTTTCGACCAACCGGAGAGCCGTTCGCTGGAATATGGTCGTGCGGGGGATTGCGCTCCAGCTCCTCTGCGCCTTGGTAGTTCTGAAAGGTGACAGATTGGCCGGCGCTTTCGACTGGCTTCCATTGACACTCAGGGGATTTCTCGCGCTGATCATTCTGCAACTGGTGGCGCTACGGCTTCTGTGGAGGCCCGCAGCCACGTCCAATCCCTTGTTGCCGCGCCGGCTGCTTGCCGTCATTGGCTTCGAGCTTCTGGTGGGCCTCTTGAAGTTCAACCTCATCGCCCGGTTTTTTGTCTTGATGCGTGAAGCCGTGAATCGGCTGATTGCCTACTCTGGAAAAGGCGCGGAGTTTGTCTTTGGACCCTTGGCTCTCGGACCGGACCAGGGCGAAAAGAGCCTCGGCTTGATTTTTGCTTTCCAGGTTCTGCCGACTATCATTTTCGTCGCCTCTATTTTTGCCATTCTCTATTACTTGGGGATCATGCAGATCCTTGTTCAGCGGATTTCCGGTCTGATGGGCCGCTTTATGGGCTCTAGCGGCGCCGAGTCCTTGTCAGTGGCAGCCAGCATCTTTATGGGTCAAACCGAGGCGCCATTGACGATTCGCCCGTTTCTATCAGAGATGACGCGCTCCGAGCTGATGACGATCATGACTGCGGGTATGGCCCACGTGTCAGGCGGAATCATGGCCGCGTACGTTTTGGTCGCCCACGTCGATATTGTCCACTTGCTGACCGCCGTTATCATGACCGCCCCGGGAGCCATCATGGTCTCCAAAATAATGGTGCCGGAAACGGAAGAACCCAAGACCCGTGGTGACGTGACAATCGATGCGCCCAGTCCGGACGTCAACATTGTGGATGCGGCCGCACGCGGCGCCTCGGAAGGACTTCACCTGGCTATCAATGTGGCGGGCATGTTGATTGCCTTTATCGCTTTGGTCTATCTAGGGAATGGCATCCTGGGGTCTCTTCATCAGGGCCTCGGCTCGTTAGCGGCAAGGCTGCCGGATTCCCTATCATTCCTCGGGTCTGCAGTGCATTACTTCCCCGAAAATCTTCAGCAGATTCTGGGGGTCGTTTTTCGCCCCGTCGCCTGGGCCATGGGTGTCAGCTGGAAGGATTCATTTCAAGTTGGAAACCTTCTGGGAACGCGTTTGGTTCTGAATGAGTTTGTTTCGTTTTTGCAGCTCGGTCAGATCAGCAACACCTTGGATTCTCGTTCTTTCACCATCACTACCTTCGCCCTCTGTGGCTTCGCCAACTTCGGTTCCATTGCTATACAAGTGGGTGGCATCGGCGCCTTGGCGCCATCGCGACGGCACGATCTCGCGGCATTGGGAGTGAAGGCGATGCTGGCTGGAACTATCGCCAATTTTCTCTCGGCAACAATCGCCGGGATGATCCTTTGAAGCAGTCGCTCAGGTCGCTCAGGCTGAACAACCCCTTGCGGAAGTCTCGACATCCCAGTAAACGCAGCGCTGCTTGGGAAAGTCCTGGTCGGTCAACAATCTGTTGGCAGCCCTTGGGACTCCTGATCCAGAGGAATGATTGACCCTGGGCGAAAGTAGCGGGTAAGATAGAGCCAATCTAGATTTGAGGTTGTCACATGGTTTCGAGCTTTTTTTTCAAGGTATCCACTGTTCTGGTTGTTTTCGCTTTGCTCCTGGTCGCAAGACCCTCTGCGCAGGAATCAAAGTCCACTATTCTGGACGTTGCCCGGCAAGAGGACGAGAAAGCCAAGAGTCTGGTGATCAACGTCGACCTGGTGAACGTCCTGTTCACTGTTACTGATCGCAGGGGCAAACTCGTTACTGATTTGACTCAGCACGAACTAAAGCTTTACGAAGACAGTCGAGTTCAATCCATCACAAATTTTTCACGGGAATCCGACCTGCCGCTAACCATCGCTCTGATCATCGACACGAGTACCAGTATTCGAGACCGTTTCAAGTTCGAGCAGGAGGCAGCGATCGATTTTCTCTATCGAACTCTTCGTCCCAGGAAAGACAAGGCGCTGCTGATCACCTTCGATTCGGCAATTGAGCTCGTGCAGGATTATTCCGACAACCCCGAGACATTGGCTAAGGCCATTCGCCAGGTGCGCCCCGGTGGAGGCACAAAGATGCTCGATGCTCTCTATCTTGCCTGTCAGGAAAAGCTAAAGTCGGAGAACGGACGCAAGCTGATCATTCTCATCAGTGACGGAGACGACAATCTGAGTCTTGAGACTGTGAACTCTACGCTCGAAATGGCTCAAAGGTCTGACGTCGCCATCTTCACTATCAGCACCAACTCCAGCGGTTTTTTCGGCATCACTGCTCCGAAAGCAGACAAATTGCTTAAGCGTCTGGCTGAAGAGACGGGCGGCCGTGCTTTCTTTCCCTTCAAAGCTGAAGATCTTTCGCAAAGTTTTCAGGACATCGCCATCGAACTACGCAGTCAGTACTCCCTCGCCTACCGTTCTTCCAATGTCAGCCGTGATGGCAGCTTCCGTTCCATCAAGATTGAACCGGAGAGAAAGAACCTGAAGGTCAAGTCGCGAAAGGGTTACTACGCCCCCCGAGGATAAGGAATCCAAGACGTCCATGAAACCTGGCCCAGCCTGGAAACAATGCAGCATGGAGGCTCGTCTGCTGGTTGATCGCTTTCCCCGTCACGTGTTATCGTCATCTCCCTCTCTGAATCGCCTTTTCTAACCGACCTGATACCTTCACCCTTAGTGGAGTTCGATGGGTTCATTCAGTTGGATTGATTGGGGAATCATTGCGGTTTATCTGACAGGCACGATGGCCGCCGGACTGTCGATGCGCCGCTACGTTGGCAAGGTGGAGCATTTCATCGTCGCCGGCCGCGAGATGGACATCTATCTGGGAGTAGCTTCGCTCGCAGCTACGGAATTTGGCATCATCACCGCAATGTACACGGCGGAACTGGGATTCAAGAACGGTTTCGCGGGTGCAACTCCGGGAATATTGATGGCAGTCGCGATGGCCGCTGTCGGCTTGACGGGCTTTGTCATCAATCCGCTTCGCGAGTCTGGCGCTCTCACAATCCCGGAGCTTCTCAACAGGCAGTTCGGAGCTCGCGTACGCTGGCTCTCGGGCGCCGTCATCGTCCTGGGCGGCCTGCTGAATATGGGCGTTTTCCTGAGAATCGGCGGCGAGTTCCTGATGATTGTTTCAGGCATTCCGCTGCAGTATCTGGAAATCACGATGACCATTTTGCTTCTCGTGGTGCTGGTGTACACAACCCTGGGCGGGATGCTTTCGGTGCTGGTGACAGACTACCTGCAATTTCTCATCATGGGCGTAGGGCTCGTAGTGGTCTCGGTACTGGTCGCCACGAAAGTCGGCTGGGCTGAGATTGTCAGCGGCGTTGAGACGCGCCTGGGGACCGGCGCCTTCAATCCCTTGGTCAGCGCCGAAATGGGTGTGACGTACCTGATCTGGCAGGCACTGAATCAACTGGCTGTAGTGCTGACCTGGCAAACGGTCATCCAGCGCGTGCTGGCTTCTCGCGATGCGCGAGTGGCGCGTCAGGTTTATACACGTACCAGCTTTTACTTCGTCGGACGCTTTCTGATTCCTGCTTTCTGGGGAATGGCCGCGCTGGTTTCGTTGGACGCCGCTCACATGCCTGCCAACTCCCTGCACGCGATGCCCACTTTCCTCCCGACGTTGCTGCCCACCGGCCTGATTGGCTTGGTCATTGCTTCGATGCTGGCAGCAGAGATGTCTACCGATTCCAGTTACCTGCTCACCTGGAGCAGTATCCTGTACAACGATATCGTCTCCCCTTTGCGCAAGAGGCCGTTCACCGAGCGCCAGGGTCTTTACGTTAACCGCGTCATCATTCTCGCGATCGGAGCTTTCCTGCTTGTTTATGGTCTCTGGTATCAACTGCCAGGGCGCGTTTGGGACTATCTGTCGATCACGGGGAACATCTATTTATCCAGCATCTCAGTGTTGGTTGTGGCCTGTTGCTACTGGCGCCGGGCGAATGCCACGGGCGCCGTTGCGGCAATTGTCGGAGGCGCTTCGGCTCCGATTGTGTTCCTTCTCAGCGGGCTGGCGGAGCACGTTGCTGCTGCCGGACTGGCTTCGTTCGGGCTCTCGGCAGCGGGGATGATAGCAGGATCGCTGCTGGGAGCTTCGAGGAAGCCACAGGACCGAATGCCGACGGTCTGACACCTCAGAACCATACTTATGCCAAGACAACCGTTCTGGTTTCTGCTTACGTGGATTTCTATTGTCTGGTACGGCTTCTTAGTCTTCTATGTCGGTTGGAAGGGCTTTGGAGACATCCAGCGTATGATTCGTGATTTGAAATCAGATCGTCAAAATCTACCACGGGGTTGAGAACATGGCATCCTCGCTGGTACTCGTGGTTTCTTTCTGGATGATGCTCTGTGAGACTGCTGCTGTTGCGCCAGCCAAAAGCAAACCGGCGCGTCACCGGCAGATGCAAGCCCAGACTGAAAATTCCATCAATATCAATCGTGCGTCACTGGAGGAAATCAAGCGTCTGCCAGGCATCGGGCACGCAACAGCGCACCGTATTGTTGAATACCGAACCAAGAATCCACCTTTCCGCAGAGTCGAAGAATTGCTGATTATCCGAGGCATCAGTCGCCAGCGTCTTGAAAGGATTCGCGGCCGCATTCGGGTAGATTGACCTGGGGTGTCGTCTTCCCTATGATAGATTGACGCGGGTAGTTTTTTCCATGGTCGTACTAATCATTAAGGAGAAGGCGTTATGTTTAGGCTTATTCCGAAGGAAGAGAAGTTTTTTGACATGTTTGTCAACATGGCACAGAACGTTCACGAAGGATCGAAGCTCTTAAAGGAAATGATGGGGACTGAGGCCGACCTGCCAAACCTGGCCGAAAGCATCAAGTCGCTCGAGCACAGAGGCGACCGGATGACTCACGACCTGATTACTAAACTGAACCGCACTTTTGTGGTACCGATCGATCGGGAGGATATCTATCGCCTGTCGTCCTGCATCGACGACATCATGGACTTGATAGAGTCCGTAGCACGCCGCATGGTGCTCTTCAAGGTTGGCAAGCCGAGCGAGCCTGCTCTGCAGTTGTCACAACTACTGCACCGGGGCACAGCTGAAGTTGTGGCTGCGGTTTCAGAGTTGAAAAACGGGCTGAAGGTGGTCGAGCACTGCATTGAAATCACTCGGCTGGAGGACGAAGCCGATCACGTCTACCACTTGGTCTTGGGAAAGCTCTTTGAAAATGAGAAGGACCCGATTGCGCTCATCAAATGGAAGGAAATTTATGAAACCCTGGAGACGTCGCTCGACAAGTGCGAAGACGTTGCCAACGTCATTGAAAGCATCGTTGTAAAGAACGCCTGATACATTGGGTTCTTCTCGAATCAGTAATTCCTCGTGGCGTAGGGTTTCGATCCATCAATAGGCTGGACCGGCCTAGAAGAGTATCCGGAGCGCCTTTACGATCAGATAGCTGACCAACCCGCAAATCGGGAATGTCAGGATCCACGCCATCACGAGATCTGAAGTAACTCCCCACCTCACCGCCGACGTCCCTCGGGCCGCTCCCACACCTATGATCGCAGTTGCGATTGTGTGCGTCGTGCTCAACGGAATGCCCAGCCGGCTGGCAAGTTCAATCGTCCCGGCGGCCGCCATTTCCGCTGCAAAGCCTTGGTGGGTCTGAAGCTTGGTAAGACTCATGCCCATGGTTTTCATGATGGCCCACCCTCCTGTGATTGTGCCCAGCGCCATGACCGTGGCGCACAGGACAATCACCCAGACGGGAATCGCAAAGCTTTCCAATAAACCCGTCGAAAAAAGCGCCAGGGTGAACGCCCCCATAAACTTCTGACCATCGTTGGAGCCGTGACTGAAAGCCATGAACGCAGACGACAGGATCTGAAGTCCCTGGAACAGCCCTCGAACCTGGCCGGGAACAGACTTGCGAAAGATCCAATAGATCAGAGTGATCATGACTAGACCGCCGATGAGCCCGAGAAACGTGGAGAAGAACAGTCCCTGAATCACCTTCTTCCAACCCTCCCACACGAGCACTCCCGGACCTGCAGTAGCCAATCCACCGCCCGCCAAGCCCGCCACGAGCGCATGCGACTCGCTCGTGGGGATTCCCCAGCGAGCCGCCAGTGTAGACCACAAGATAATTCCAACCATGGAACCACCCACGGTAGTCAGGTCAACTGCCGACGGATCGATGATCCCAGTCCCTATTGTCGCTGCAACAGCCGTCCCAGACAGCGCGCCAACCAGATTCAGGACCGCGGCCATGACGACCGCCTGCAGCGGGGAAAGCGAACGTGTAGCCACAACGGTCGCTATCGCATTGGGGGCGTCGGTCCACCCGTTGACAAATTCGGCGCCCAGAATCAACAGCAACACTGAGCCGAGACCAAGACTGATGTCTGGCACGCTTGCCTCTCCATTTGTGAGAATGTTTTGAGCAGATTACACCTAGCCACCGTCGCTTCTGTGGCAGATGAACCGGCCAACCAGGTCCCACAAAAAATCGCGCCAACCCTAACTAAATCAGCGTAAAATGTCAAACGCCTCCGGGGACATCGCTTGTAGTCTCCGCTTGCAGCCCTTCCAGCCGCCTTTCAGTCCCACACGTTTCCGGCAAGTGGCACGAAAGAAAGAGAAACCTGAATCCAGGGTAGCTCGTCTCTGATTTTGAACCTCGAATGAGGGCTTCGCAAGGCGGCGAAATCTGCATGCCGATCTTGGTTTCGAAAGGTTAAGCAAATACTCATGAAACGGAAATCCATCAAGTATTCTATCGCGGGCCTTGTCGGCCTCGTAATTCTCTGGATCGGCTTCTCATACTGGAAGAAAAGCAGCAAAGATCCCGCGGAAAAGTATCTGACTGCCAAAGCGGACCGCGGAAGTGTGCGGCGCACCGTGAGTTCGACAGGAACGCTGCAGGCGGTTGTCACCGTCCAGGTGGGAAGCCAGGTTTCTGGCAGAGTTCAGGAACTGCACGCAGACTTCAACAGTGTGGTGAAGAAGGGACAAGTGCTGGCCATCATTGATCCTGCAAACTTCGAAGCGCAGAGGGAGAGAGCCCAGGCGCAGCTCGCCACAGCTCAAGCGTCGGTGAAGAACGCGGAGGCCACGCTCGGCAACCGCCGGGCCGAACTGATGAGCGCCAAAGCCAACCTCGAAGTGGCTCGCGTGACCCTCGCCGAGGCGGAGCGGCAGCACAGGCGGACTCAGGGACTTTTCAAGGATGGCCTGATTTCTGAACGGGAACTCGATACAGCACAGGCCACTTTTGACCAGTCGCGCGCGCGTGTACTGCAGGCCGAGGCTCAAGTCAACCAATCGGAAGCGACCATCCGCTCCGCGCTGTCTCAGCAGGACCAGGCAGCCGCCAACGTCAAACAGGCCAAAGCAGAACTTCAGATGTCGGAAGTCAACCTGCGTTACACCAACATTGTGTCTCCCATTGATGGCGTTGTTATCGAACGAAGTGTCGACATTGGCCAGACAGTGGCGGCCAGCTTTCAGGCGCCGATCCTTTTTCTCATCGCGAACGACCTGACCAAGATGCAAGTCATCGCTCAGATCGATGAAGCAGACATTGGAGCACTCTCGGAAAAGGCCAAGGTCGATTTCTCGGTGGATGCTTTCCCGGGACAGACTTTTCGCGCCCAGATTGCCGAGATCCGCCTCTCTTCCAAGCTTCCCAACTCAAGCACGAGCAGCGGTTCCGGCTCGGGCGGCGGTGGCACGGCTTCAAACGTCGTGGTCTACAACGTGATGATTGATGTCGATAATCCTCAGCTGAAACTTCGTCCGGGAATGACGGCGAACGTCAACTTCACAGTTGCCAACACGGAGAACGTCCTCCGAGTGGCAAATGCCGCGTTGCGCTATCGCCCCTCCGACAAGAATCCTGAGGAGATCCAGAAGTTGATCAGCGCCCTGGCAGGAGGGGTTTCTGCTGACGGTCGGCGGCCAGACTCAGCTGGAGCTACTGCCTCCACTCCACGGCAAGGTTCGCCCCAGGCAGGAAGCTCAGTGCGAGGAGATGATGCGGACCGCGTGCGGATGGGCAGTGGACGGCCTGGCGGCTCAGGTGGGGGCGAAGGCATGAGTGGACCACGCCAGTGGCAAGGCAGGTCCGGTGGAGGAGGCGGTGGCTGGGGGAGACCCACCAGCGGCGGAGCCCAGGCCGTAATCGGCCCTTCCACGACCGACATTTATGGAATCAACGCAGGTCTGAAAATCCGCTTCCCCCAGGCAGAAGAGCAAAGGCCTGTTCCAGGCGTGGTTTGGGTCCTTAATAGCAAGAACGAACCAGAGCCGCGACGCGTCAAGCTCGGAATCACGAACGGGCGCGAGACCGCCGTACTTGATGGAGACCTCAAGGAAGCGGAAACTGTTATCTCAGGAGAGCTGGGCGACGAAGACGCAGCGGCCGCTGCGGCCGCTGGACCGGCCCGAAGCACCTCTCCTTTCCGTCCGGCCTTCGGGCCTGGAGGAGGCGGTGGACGCAGGGGAGGTCGCTAGGCATGGCCGAAACGATGCTTAAGACCGAGGCGCCGCTGTCTGCTTCCCCTCACTTGGAAGCGCCTTCTCCTGATGTCGTCATTCAGCTCAGAGATATCTCCAAAACGTATGACACGGGCGAAGTCAGGGTCGAAGCCCTGAAAGGTGTTTCACTGGAAATTCTGCGCGGCCAATTCGTTGCGATCATGGGAAGCTCGGGCTCTGGGAAATCGACGATGCTGAACACACTGGGATGCCTCGATCATCCCACCAGTGGCACGTATCTTCTGGACGGAGTAGACGTCTCGACGTTTTCCGCTGCCCAGCGCGCAGACATTAGAAACAAGAAGATTGGTTTCATTTTTCAGAGCTTCAACCTGCTTCCACGCACGTCGGTGTGGGAGAATATTGAAGCTCCCATGTTGTACGCCGGTGTCTCCAAGGCCGAGCGTGCTCGAAGGATTGAAGCTGTACTGAAAGTGGTTGGCATGCCCGAGAAGGCTAAGTCTCTTCCGAGTCAACTCTCAGGAGGACAGCAGCAGCGCGTTGCCGTGGCAAGAGCTCTTGTCAATGAGCCGGCGATTCTGCTGGCAGATGAGCCCACTGGCAACCTCGACAGCGCCACCTCTGGCGAGATTATGAACTTTTTGCAGAACCTGAACCGAGAGAAAGGTATTACGCTCGCGATGGTGACTCACGAACACGATATCGCGGCTTACGCCTCCCGAGTCATCCACATGAAGGATGGCCGCATCGTCAGCGAGGACCTGAACCACCACCCGGCAGCGGGATGAAGCTCTTTGGCAAGCAGGGGCCCAGAATCAGAAAGATTACCGGCTGGAGGAACAAGATATGAGTTTTTGGGTCATTCTTAAGATTGCTTTCAGGGCGCTCAACAGAAACAAGATTCGCTCCGTGCTGACAATGCTCGGCGTTATCATCGGTGTGGCCGCAGTGATCGCCATGGTCAGCCTCGGCGCCGGGGCTCAGCGCCAAGTTCAGGAAGAAATCGCAGCGATGGGCACCAACACGCTTCAGGTCTGGTCTGGCAGCATGCGATCGTTTGGGACTCGCGGAGGCATGGGCAGCATGAATACGCTCACAGCCGAGGATTTCCAAGCCATACAGATGGAATGTCCTACTGTGAAGTTAGTGAGTCCGAGCGCTTCGACCATGGCCCAGGTGGTGTTCGGAAACCAGAATTGGAGCTCTCGAATCGAAGGCTACAACGAACAGCTTCCGGACCTGCGAAACTGGAAAATAGTCAAGGGAAGCTTCTTCGACGCCACTCAAGTGAAAGCGGCAGCGCGAGTCGCTGTGTTGGGCCAAACTGTCGCCAACGAACTATTTGGTGGCAGCGATCCAATCGGCCAGACCATCCGTGTCAAGAACCTCTCGTTTCAGGTGATCGGAGTCCTGGACAAAAAAGGCTACAACGCCTTTGGACGTGACCAGGATGATGTCATCATGACGCCGTACACTACGGTCCAGAAGAAGTTTCAGGGCGGAGTCCTTTATGTACAGTCTGGCGTTGTGGGCGCGGTTAGCGCTCGCGCCACCTACGCGGCGCAGGAGCAGATCACAGAACTGCTCCGCCAGCGTCACAAGCTGGCTCCCGGGCAAGACAACGATTTCATGGTGCGAAATCTAAGCGAGGTTGCCGAAACGGCTGACGCGACCAACCGAATCATGGCGGGGTTGCTCGCCAGCATCGCCGCCGTTTCGCTGCTGGTTGGCGGCATTGGTATCATGAATATCATGCTGGTTGCGGTTTCGGAACGAACTCGTGAGATCGGCATCCGAATGGCCATTGGCGCCCGTCCGAGCCACGTCCGAGTTCAGTTCCTATCAGAATCCATCGTTCTCTGCACGATGGGTGGCATTCTGGGGCTCGCCCTGGGGGTGGGTGCTGCGATAGGCATCTCTGAAGCCATGGAGTGGCCCACATTGGTTTCGGCCAATGCCGTTTTCATTTCCATTGCCTTCTCGGCGGCCATCGGCATCTTCTTCGGCTATTATCCGGCGCACAAGGCGGCAGCGCTTGATCCGATCGAGGCCCTGCGGTACGAATGAAGATTGTGCGCTTCGGTGAGCTTGCCAGCGCTTCCCGAAAGCCGCAATCTGCGAATCGGGGCAAGGTTCGTCGTTTCACCCGCGTTCCCACTCGGCTCTTCCTCTCTGCTCTTTCGCCTTGACCCTTTCCTCTATTTCTCATGCCTTCCAATGTCGAGATCAAAGCACGGGCTGAAGACCTCCACAGAATTCGCAAAGTCGCAGAAGCGTTGACAGACACGCCACCCCAACTGATCTCCCAGGAAGACACTTTCTTCCAGGTTCAATCAGGACGACTCAAACTGCGGATATTTACTGAAGGCCACGGCGAGTTGATCTACTATCAAAGAAGGGACTCAGCCGGCCCCAGGGAATCGCGATACGCCATTGCACCAGTTCCCTCTCCAGAAGCGATCGCAAGTCTCCTGGGTGGTGCTTTGGGCATTGTCGGCACGGTTCGCAAGCAGAGGACCCTTTTTCTGATTGGTCAGACGAGGCTTCACCTGGACGATGTTGAGGGATTGGGACAATTCGTTGAGCTGGAAGTCGTTTTGAAAGACGGGCAACCGATCAGCAACGGGGTCGCGATTGCTGAAGACTTGATGTCGCGGCTGGGAATTCAGCCCCAAGACCTGGTCACTGCTGCCTACCTCGACCTGCTCTATTCTCGGGCGGCGAATGCCGCTGACGTCACCCGATAGGGCGGGTCTCTTCGTTTTGAAAGCCAAGACGACGCTTTCAACTCATGACTGGCGCCGCTCACATTCTCGTCACCGGTTCGGTCCAGGGTGTCGGATTCCGCTACTTCGTGCAGCATCAGGCCGAGTTGCTCGGGCTGCGTGGCTACGCGAGAAACTTGCCCTCCGGCGATGTGGAGATTGAAGTAGAAGGAGACAGAGAGTCTATTCTGCAGTTGGTTGTTGAGGTCAAGCGGGGGCCGCGGTTTTCGAAAGTTGCAGAGGTGCAGGTGAATTGGCAGGATTACCAGGAGCGCTTCGCGTTTTTTGATATCCGGCACTGATGACCCGTTTCGGCTTCGGCTACGACATCCATCGGTTCGCTCCCAAGCGAAAACTCATTCTGGGCGGGGTCCGCATTCCGTCGAAACTAGGTCTGCTGGGGCATTCAGACGCAGATGTGCTGCTCCACGCCATCTGCGACGCGCTGCTGGGGGCGGCAGCCCTCGGCGACATTGGCAAGCACTTCCCCGATACGGACCCGCGCTTCAAGGGAGTTTCCAGCCTCAAGTTTCTTACCCAAACAAGGGAGCTCATCCACGCTAAAGGGTATTGCATCGTCAACGTCGATTCCACGCTGGTGCTCGAGGCTCCGAAAATCGCCGCCCACATTCCAGCCATGAAAGAGAAAATCGCTAAGTCACTCAAGATTGCCACTGACCAAGTCTCAATCAAGGCGACTACCAATGAAGGGCTCGGCGCGCTGGGCGCAGGTGAAGGTTGCGCGGCGTACGCAGTGGTAGGAATTGCAGAGTGCAGCGAAAGAGTACCGCGCATCCGTATCGCGACGGTCGGGAAGCGATGGCGAAATCAGTACCGCGACCGTCGGGGACCGATGGCGAAATCAGTACCGCGACCGTGAGGGAGCGGTAACGAAATCAGTACCGCGACCCGTAAGGGTGCGGATCAGTTATGAGGCCCTCAAGGCAGATCAACGCGAAAGGCGCTACTGTACCGATCTCAAGCGCAGCAGGCAGGACCTGCACAAGCTGAGGAACCGACCAAAAGCTCATGTCTACGCTGGTGTGCTGGGGTACTTCATCACATTTCGTTGCTATGGAACCTGGTTGCGTGGAGACCAGCGCGGGTCGATTGACTGGCGGCACCGGGCCTACAAGAGCCCGCTGCTTGAACGCGATGAGGAGCGCGAACGAAAGGAATTCAAAGCTTTGAAACACTCACCTGTTCTGCCGGCTGAGCGACGGCGAATGAATGTCGACTCGGCGATTCGCGAGGTTGCTGAACTTCCTGGACGATCCGCGCCTTAGGTGTTCGCAGCAACCACGTCCATGTCGTCGTCACGGCAGAGACCAACCCTGAGAGTGTCATGAATTCGCTCAAGTCGTAGACGACACGAAGAATGGTTGAAGCAGGCGCACTGCCTAAAGGCACTAATAATAAGGCGTGGTCGCGGTACTGATCCCGTCGGAACCCGCCAAGTTTCAGAAGAATTCCACGTCGTGACATGATGCCAGCAAGCCACCGTGACCATTCGGTACGAGATCGGTACCGCGACCGTAAGGAAGCGGCTTCCCAACAGAGTCCAAAAAAAAAAGCCCATCCGGCCAAGCCGGATGGGCTGAGAGAAAAAACTGCCAAAAAATTAGAACGAGTACCTCAGGCTGAACTGCAGCCTCCGTTCCCCGCCCTTGCCTGAAACCTTCCCAAAATTGCCGCTGGTCGGGCTTCGCTCAACACCGCCACCATTTTCGCCACCCAGGTTCGGATGGTTGATCCAGTTGAAAGCTTCAAACCGGAACTGGATGCTCTGAGTTTCGGTGAACTTGTACGTCTTGAAAATGCCCGCGTTCCAGTTCTGGAAGCCAGGCTGGTAAATGATGTTGCGATTGCGCTGCGTTGTGAAGGTTCCCGCTGCAGGCGCGGTGAAGACGTTAGATCCGTCCGTGTTCTTCGTCCGGAACCAGAAGTTCTGGTCGCCGGAGACCAGCGAAAACTTCTGTTCGCTCCGCGACAGCTTGAAATCGCCGTTCACATTGTAAATCTGGGGGCCGCTGCCGCTTCCTACGCCAGCAAAATCAGTACCTGGAGCAATCGTGACCGGTGTCCCGGTTTGAAACTGGGCCACGCCGGTGATCTGCCATCCGCCAATGACCTTCCCTGCGAGAGTGGACTGGTCTCTGTGCCAGGGCAGCTCATAGATGTAATTGAGCACCATGGTATGGCGGTTGTCGTAGTCCGACGGCCCCCATAGCGTGCTACGGTCGAAGGCGTTGGGAATAATGTCGCGCTGGGCCGAGCCGTCGTCACTCGACTTTCCAAGAGTGTACGCGACGCCGTAGCTGAAGCCGCCGCTGAAACGACGGTTCACTCCAACTTGCAGGCCGTGATAAATCGAGTTGGCGTCGTTGTTGGTCACCCGGATCGGACCAAACCCTTTGTAAGGTCTCAGAAAATCCGGATTGATGCCTGGATTGGCTTGTATGGTTCCGGGCTGAAGCTGGTTGATGTTCCTCTCTCGCTGACCCCGCAGTCCTCGCCTGCCAACATACCCTACTTCCACGGTGGTCTTGAACGGCAACTCGCGCTCGAGAGTCAGGTTCCAAGTCCAGGCTGTGGGATTCTTGAAAATCGGATCTTGTGTCGTCACGTTAAACGGGAATGCGTTGGAACCGCCACCACCTCCGGGACTGTCCACGTTGCCGTTAGAGATGGACACCATGGGCTGAAGCGGCGGGTTTCCTCCCAGGAACACCGAGTCGCTCACACCAAGACGGGTCATGAAGCGGCCCCCACCTGCGCGAACCACGGTCTTTTCGTTGACCGAATAGGCAATGCCCACCCGAGGCTGGAAGTCTCCTTGTGAATCTGAGAGTATTGCTTAGGCAGGCCGCGGAACAGCCGATTAAATTCGCCGCTCGTCGCGACGGGCACACGTCCTTTGGCATCGTTCGGGAACCCATCTCCTGGGAAGGCTAAGCCGTTATACTGGTCGCCGCTGAGAATATAGCCGTTCGTTGGGTTCTGAGTCACTGCCTTGCTGGGATCATAGAGCGTGGGGTCGAAGACCACCATGTTCCTCCAAAGGCTATAGTACGGCTGAATGATGCTGTGCCGCAGCCCTAACTCCAGCCGGAGGTTACTGCGCACCTTCCAGGAGTCCTGAACGAACCATTCATACATATGGCCCCGATAGGGAGTATAGGAGCGCACCCCAATCTCGGCGTAAGAGAAAAACAAGCCGAGTGCAGCATCGGCGAGATCAAGGCCCGACCCGCCAGCTCGGCTGTTGCTGAACTCAAACCGGCCATTCTGGTTATTGGTGCCACCGGGAACGCCTGCGACGTTGATCTGATCGAAGTCGTTCTGACCCGACCGCTCAAACAGCCCGCCAAACTTCAACGTGTGGTTTCCACGAATCTTCGTGAAGTTGTTCGAAAAATCATAAATAGGACCGGAAGAAGCTGCTGGGTAAGGTCCCCCATCTAGCTGTGTGACAAACGAGGAGGAGTTGAAGTTGACCGTGGGAATCTTGTCAAAAATTTCCTTCCGATCCGGGTAGATATAGGGATAGTTGATTCCATAGTTGCTGCGCTTGTACCGGTCTCCGCGAGTATCCACATAGATGTGAACCCGGTCCGCGCTGGCCGTCGCCAGGAACTCATTCACCATCGTCGGAGAGATCGTCCATGTCCAGCTCAACGAGGTTGTATTGTTGGGCCGGTCGATAATCTGGGGCGCACGATCTGTATTAGCGCGGAAGGCACTGGTATCGATGAAGTTGAAGTTGGTCACGCGCCAGCGGACCTGATGTTTTTCGGAAGGATTCCAGTCGATCGAAATTGTATCCTTGCGCTGGTCGGTTTCTGTTGGACGCTGCTGGACAAAGTTCGCGTTACCTTGCTGGAAGCCAAGGACGGGGGCTGGATAAGCGTTCAGCAGCGCCGTTCCATTCTTGCTCAAACGCTCGGCTGGAATCATGTTGCCCGGAAACGGCTGCCCCGTTTGTGGATCTCTAATCGTCACGACACGACCATAAAAAGGGTTCGACGCGTTCAGCAACTCACTGAAGTCGCCGCGACGCATACCCAGTGACGGAACTGTCGTGGTGACCGTCTGGCCGCGCCGTTGCCGCACCCACTCCTGGCCCCAAAGGAAGAAGAGCTTATTCTTGTCTTTGTTGTAGCCGGGAACAACGACTGGACCGCTCACGTTGTAACCGAACTGGTTAAACCGGAACGGGTCGGGACGGCCACTGATGGAAGGGTTGTTTACGGTCCGATTGCGCGTCCAGCTGTTGGCATCAAGCGCCGAGTTGCGGAAGAATTCGTAGAAGGTTCCATGAAAATCGCGGGTGCCGCTTTTGGTAACCATGCGGATCTGGCCACCTGCCGAACGACCATATTCCGCAGTGTAGTTGGCTGTCAAAATCTGGACTTCCGAAATCGCATCGGCATCGACAGTCCCGATACTGGTCCCGTTGGACCGGGTTCGCACGGCCACGGCTCCGTCGAACGTAATGAGGTTATCCTGCGAGCGGCCTCCATTGATATTGAATCCGCCGCTGTCCATGCCAAAGCCAAACCGGGCGAGTGAGTTGTTGGATCTGACCCCGGGCTTCAGGGCAGCCAAATAGAGAGGATTACGCCCGTTCAGCTGCATAAACTGGATCTGTTCTGCAGACACCAGCTTACCGACCGTTGCGGTTTCAGACTGTACACTGGATACCGAGGCAACTACCTCGATCGTTTCGGTCACTTCGCCCAGAGCTAGTGACGCATCCACGGTTGTGGCAATGTTGGGATCGAGTTTCTTCTTGGATTCCTGATACTTCTTAAAACCACCGGCTTCCACAGTCACGGTGTAGAAACCGGGCGGCAACGCCGTGATGATGTAGTAGCCCGAATCGTTCGTCTTGCCGGTACGCTCATAATTGCTGCCCTCGTTTTTGATGACAACGGAGGCACCTGGGACCGCTGCCCCGCTCGGATCTTTCACAAACCCGGAAATCTGGGCGTTATCCGATTGAGCCAGAGACTGGACTGGCAGGGTCAGACACAGGGTGAGGCAAGCAGCTACAACGGCGCAAACCGAGCTAACCAGGCTCTTAGCCTTTTTGCTGTTCATTGGGACCTCTCCTTTGGGTGTTTGCTTGATGCTAGAAAGCGTTGGCTAGAGAAAAATTACGAGATTACATCTATAGGCTAGCAACTTCCATTCCATTAGGCGCTGCTGCCAGGAATTGGTTCCAAAACACTTAACTGCCCTTAAATGCATATTTTGCAGCGTCCATCAAGGTCTTTTGCCCATTGTGAGACTACTGTTTGCTACGAGCATCTGGATCACGGTTCCAGTTTTTGGGAGTAAGGCAAGAAAATCCAACGCCAGGAGTCCAAGATCTTACGTCCATTGAAATGCTGCACGTTCTGTTTCGAAGCAGCCAAGAGCCGCTGGTGTGGTCAGTCGGAGGGCAGACAACTTGTTTGCGCTCTCAGCATCTCTGTACTGGGCGCTTCCGAACGTGGAACTTTCCTTGTCCGAATGCTACATTGGCTTCTGATGCTCAGAGCTTCGAATCGAGGAACGTGAATCATGATTCTCCGCCGATGGTCTTTCCTTGCCGCAGTATGCCTGCCCTTCCTCTTCGCCTCGAACCTTGCAGCGCAAGCCGACGACGGTTACGAGAAGATTCTTCAGCGCGCCATCGGAACGATGTACGCGATTGACTACGATCGTGCGGCGCAGCAGTTCGAGGAAGCCATTCGCCTCGAGCCCCAGAACCCGCGGGCCTATCTTTACCTGGCCACCAGTTACTGGATGAAGACACTGTATGTGCAGAACAGCCTTCTCACCACCGCTTTCGCTTTGCCGCCCGATCCTTACTCGGCCACGCCGAGTCCGGGCGGCCCGCCCGAGCTTCGCAGCAAGTTCGAAGATGCGATTCGCCGCATGAAAGAGAAATCACGGGCAATGATTGCCGCCCAACCCAACAACGCTGAAGGTCATTTCTGGCTGGGAATGGCTGAAGGCAGCGAGAGCGTGTTCATCGCGTCGGTTGATAAGAAATATTTAGCCGCCAAAGGTCCGGCAGACCGTTCGTTTGACGGCATGGAAAAAGCCGCCCAACTGGATTCGTCGTTCAAAGACCCCTTTTTCTCAATGGGCATGCACATGCACCTGCTTGGCACGCGCGGATTTTTTACGCGCATGTTGCTCAAGATCATGGGCTACAGGGTTTCGAAAGAGCAAGGCCGTCAATACGTCGAACTGGCCAGCCGTGAAAGCCGCTACTTGCGGGACGACGCCCGCCTGGGTCTGGTCCTCTGCCACATCCGAGAACAGAATTGGAAGGAAGCGATCTCTCTTTCGCAACAGATACTGCAGAAGTTTCCTCAGGACTCACTGCTGGTGCTGGTGGCAGGCCGCATTCAAAGCGGCATCGGCGATCACCAGGGAGCGGCAGGCACGTTTCGTGAGATCCTGAGAAAAATGCAGCAAGGGCAGGCGGGATACGCCGTTCTTTCCGAGGGTGAGATTCATCTGCGCCTCGCTCTGTCGCTTCTCAACAGCGGCCAGTCCAAGGAAGCCTTGGCCGAAGCGGAGAAGGCTGTTGAGGACTCGAAGGCTATCGCCCTCGTGCGAGCCGCCTCTCATCTCACCCTTGGTCAGGCCCGCGACTTGCTGAAGAACCGTGCCGGCGCTGTGGCCGCCTACCAAGCCACGCTCTCGCTCACGCCGGCAACGCCGAGCCATGAAAAAGCGCGGCAATTTCTGAACCAGCCATACGATGGCAAGATGCCACCTGGGTGACAGGCTGAATCGCGATTCAGTTGTGCAGGAAATTTGGAGTACGAAGGCTTGCCGCCGCTTTCCGTCTGGAGCAATTCTCCACAGCGCAGCTGGCTGCGCCCAAACGCGATGCCCGGCTGTCTGTGCACCGCCCAGGAACTGGGGCGCCAGGAAGCTGCCTGCTCCGCTGGCGCTGCAGCCCCTCTGACTGCTGTTCAATCTTCTCGAATCGTTCTGAGTCTCTGTTGTTGGCTTCCCAGTTTCCTAATCCACCAGCTCTCGTCGTACATCCAGTATCACTACTTCCCCGACTCCCAAGTCTCGAATCGCTGGCTCGACAGCCTTCAAATCGCCAACAATCACAGCAACGGCCTTGTCGGGATCAACGTACGTCCGAGCAGCAGCCTGCACTTGATCCAGTGAAACCGCCTCAACGGCCTGCGGATATCTCTCGATATCCTCAAGCGGCAGGTCGAACGAAACAATGTCAACAACCTGGTCGACGAGCCGCCCCAAAGTCTCGAAGCGCTGGGCAAATCCGCGAATCAGGTTGGTTCGTGCCATCTCCAACTCATCGCTGGTAACGGGGCGTTCCTCTCGAATCTGGTGCAGCTCCTTGCGAAACTCCAGCAGTGTCTCTTTGGTGAAGCGAGTCTGCACTCCGGCACCTGCAGCCCAGAAACCCAGTCGCCGGCCGTAGGCGAACGCAGAGGAAGCGCCATACGTGTAACCTTTGTCCTCGCGCAAATTGAGATTCAAGCGACTGGAGAAAGACCCGCCAAGAACCGTGTTCATCAGTTCGATTGCATACAAGTCGTCTGTCCGGCGGCGCGGGCCAATCGAGCCGATCCGCACCTGGGACTGCGGCGCATTCGGGCGGTCCACCAGGAAAATCTTCAGCTGCTGCGGGCGCTCGACCAACGGCATCTCCACTGATGGCACTTCCCCGGCTTCCCAGTTCCCTAAAGCCGCTTCTGCATGCTCGACAGCCTGACCCAAATTGATATCGCCCGCAAAGACGAGGGCCGCATGGTTGGGTCTCCAGTAACTCTGGTAGAAGCGCTCCAGACCGGAACGCGTCAATGCCTGGATCGACTGCTCGTTGCCTGCGACCTCACGCCCAAAAGGATGCGTGGCGCCAAACAACATGGATCGAAAGACCTTTCTGGCAATCGCAGGAGGACTGTTACGTTCCTGCAGAATGCTGTCCAGGCGCTGCTTGCGCTGCCGTTCCAGCTCCTGTTCTGGGAATGCCGGGTTCAGGATCACATCCGCCATCAGCTCGAGCGACGGCTTCAGATGCTTTCGCAGCGCCTCCATGCTCACATGAGAGACTTCCGATTCTGCAGAAGCGGCCAGCATCGTTCCCAGCCGGTCCAGTTCCGCCTGGATTTGCAGAGCGGAACGCGAGCCCGTTCCCTCGTCCATCATTTCGGCAGTCATCCAACCAGTTCCCGAAAGTTGGGGGGGGTCAGCCGCAGCGCCAGACTTCAGCACCAGTCCCGTGGAGACCTTCGGCAGGTCACGACGCTCTGAGACAATCACCACCAGTCCATTCGACAGACGGGCGGCACTGAGAACTGGCGGCTGAAAGGGTCTTTTGATTCCAAGGAAAGGTGCCTGGCTCCGGTCGAATTCGACAACCGCTGGGCGCTCGGAGGTTTCAGGAACAAAGCTCACCACAAGGCGATTCGGAGTATCCAGATACAGACCCACAGCCTGCTGAATCGCTTTGCCGTTCAACTCATCGTAACGTTGGTAGTCGCGCCAAAAATAGTCTGGCGAGCCAAGAAACGTGTTGTATTGGTTGAGCAGGTCCGACTTGCCTCCAAAGCCGCCCAGACGCTCGAGCCCGTTGATGAAGTCAAACTCTTGCTTCGATTTCTCCCGCAACAGCTCGTCATCTGTGGGTCCCTCAGCAGTAAACCGAGCGATCTCGTCGAGGATAATCGATTCCAGTTCCTTGAGGTCCTGGCCGGGCCGGGCCGTGGCAATGACGCCGAACACGCCGGCGATCTCGAGTGAGTAGTTAAATGCGGCCACGTCGGAGGCGATCTGTTTGTCGTAAACCAGTGTCTTGTAAAAACGGGAATTTTTCCCCTGAGAGAGAATGTGCGAGGCAAGGTCGAGCTCAGCGTCCCCGTTTCGGAAGTAGCCCGGAGTCGGCCAAACCATGTAGAGCCGTTCCTGGGGCACACGGTCCGCCACCACAATCCGTTTTTCGCCTTCCAGCCTCGGCACCCATTGAATGGGCCGGTACAGCGCGGGCCCGGGGGCAAAGGGTCCAAAATATTTGTCCACCAGACGCTTCACTTCATCGATCTCAAAATCCCCAGCGACTACCAAGCTGCAGTTGTTGGGCGTGTAGTAGGTGTTGAAAAACTCGGTGACGTCGTCGATCGCCGCCGCATCCAGGTCTTCCTGAGAACCAATCACCAGCCAGGAATAGGGGTGACCCTTGGGAAAAAGGTTCTCAAAGATCATCTGAATGGCACGTCCGTACGGAACGTTTTCGTAGCTCTGACGGCGTTCGTTCTTGACGACATCCCGCTGGTTGTCGAGCTTCTGCTGCGTCAAAGCATCGGTCAGAAAGCCCATCCGGTCGGACTCCAGCCAGAGTGCATACTCCAGTGCCTCGCTCGGAACGGTCTGGAAGTAGTTCGTGCGGTCGAAGCTCGTGGTGCCGTTCACACCACCTTCGCGCAGGTTCGCCCCGGCCTTTTCGATGTGGGTGATGTACCCGCCGTCGGCATGCTTGGAGCCCTGGAACATCATGTGCTCGAACAAATGTGCGAATCCCGTTCGCCCGGGCTTTTCATTCTTCGAGCCCACGTGATACCAGAGGTTCAGGTGCACAACAGGAAGCTTGCTGTCCCGATGCAAAATGACCTGCAGGCCATTATTCAACCGGTATTTCTCAAACGGAATGTTCAGGGCAATTGACAAGGGATGTCCTCCGGGACTGAGTCAATGAAGAGTGCGCGTTGAAGAATAAAAAGGTCATCGGTTCCGGTGCGAATCTGGGAGTGGCACGCAATGCCACCTCATTGTGAGCCAGCGGACTGGTTTCCCCAAAGGAATTCTCCCGGCCACAGGAGGCGCGTGGGCACCAGCTTCCAGCCGGTGTGCAGCCGGCTTGCAGATCTCAAGCTTTCGGATTTGAAACTTGAAGGATGAGTTTTCGAGCGGGCGGCTTACCGGTACACCTTCTGCTTGAAGGCCTCCACAAAGCCCCTCAGGATGGGAGAGATGTCGCCTTGCTTGAGCCGCACCTCGATCAAAGAAAAACTCGCTTCCTGCACTGATGCGTCGAGGGCACAACTCAGCTCCCTCGGGGTCTGCACCTCAAAGCCGCGCCCGCCCCAGAGTTCTGCCAGGCGCGCAAATGGCCAAGAGACAGTCTGATTGTACCCGGCGTGAGGAAAGAACGACTGCAGCATTTCCCACCGGCTGTTGTTGAAAAGAACAACAATGGGATTTAGGGCATACCGCCGGCACTGCGCAACCTCAGGACCGGTCATTTGGAAGGCGCCGTCACCCACCAGAACCAGCGGTCGCAGTCCACTGGAGGCCTGAAGTCCCAAGGCACCGGGAATGGCAAAGCCCATTGTGGCGTAGTACGCCGGAGCCACGCAGATATTTGCGCGAATGTCGACGCTGGCAAACAAGGCGTCTCCCGTGTCGCAGACGACGGGAAATTCCGGATGCCTGGCCAGAAAGTCGTTTAACACATGAATGGCATGACGCATCCGCACCGGCTCATCCGCATCGTAAGGCTCGAAAATCTCCGGCGAGATGTCTGTCTTCCATTCAGGAACACAATTAGTGCGGCGCGGCAATCGCGGCGACGCGAGCAATCGGTCCACCAACAGATCCAGAGGCACATCCTGAAACAAATGATGCTTGATATAGACCTGGCGAGAGATGCAAAGGATAGTATTGGCTGCATTGATGGAAGCGGCAGGGATTCCTAGACTCACATCGCTGATCAGCACTCCAAGCAAGAGCAGACAGTCCGACTGCTCCACAATCTCGCGCAAAGGCGCTGGGCTGACGGTTCCCAGGTAAGTTCCTTTGAACTGTGGATGGTTCGTCGGAAAGATGCCGCGTCCGAGAAATGAGGACGTGACGGGCACCTGGAGTCGTTCGGCCAATTCCACCACCTTCCGTTGCAGCCCAAAGCGATGCGTTTCCACGCCGACCACCAGCACCGGGTGGCGGCTTTCAATCAGGCGGCCAACGATCTCTTCGCTCGCTTCATCCAGGGCTCCGTGGTTGACCTTGAGATCCTCCGTCTCACTTTCCGCAGGAAGTTCAATTTCACTGAAAACCATGTCGCGAGGCACTTCCAGGTAAACCGGACGCATGAACTTCAGCGCAATGTTGATGGTCTTGCGGATCTGGGCTGCTGCCGTCCGCGGATCGTCCAGGATGGCGCCATATTCCACCACTTCGTTATAGACCTTCCATTGTGATTCGTAGGATTTCACTTCATGATGCACCAGTATCCCTGAGCGCTTCTCCGTTTTCCCTGGTCCGCCTGAAATGACGACCACTGGCGACTTTTCTGCATAGGCACACGCAACAGAGTTCAGCATGTTGAGCCCGCCTGCGCCATAGGTGACCAGGCAAACCCCCAACCCGTTTGTGATGCGGGCTGACGCGTCGGCGGCAAAACCGACTGCAGGCTCATGGCTCAGTGTCAACAAGCGGAATTTCCCATACTTCTCAAGCGCTTCGTAGAGATTCAGCACAAAGTCGCCCGGTATGCCAAAAATCTGGCGGACTCCTCGGGAATAAAGCTCTTCAAAGAGGAATTCATGAAGTTGCATTTGGAAACTCCGGGCGAACTGCCGTTCGACTGCCAAACCGAGCCAGGCATCTCACAAGGCAGAGTCTGAAGTCCCGCGTTCGCCACGACAGGCAAGCCACACCAATTTAGAACACCCGCAAGTGTTGGTAAACAAGTAAAGCAATTGGGGACGACATCAATGTTATACTCGCTACGCCTGTGGCCGCGAGATCAAGGCGGGCCCGGGTAGTCTGCAACGACGAGGTCAAATTGATGAAGTTTCCCAGGCTGGCAGAACAAATTGTGCAGGGACTCGAACTGAGCGTATCCCCGGTAGCTCTGGCCTTCCTGGACGAGTGTCCGGCAAACATTCCCACCTATGGTTATCCCGTTCCATCAAGCTGTGTCTTTTGGGTGCGGGCTGAGCGAGAGGTTTTCTTTGCTCCGGCTGCGGCACACGAAAATTGTCCGGTGGGCATGCTGACCATGGGTTTCCCGATGAGCCCGAAAGTCGTATCGACCCTCGATGAATTCGTCGCAAAGATGTGCGCAGTTTCTTACGTGGGAGCGCGCGAACCCGAGCGAATTCCCAGGATCTCCAATGCCAAGAAAGGAATCCTGTATGGTCCGCTCGATTTGTTTCCCGTTGGTCCAGACCTTGTGCTGATCTGGGCTAATGCCCGGCAGGCAATGGTGATCGAGGAAACCGTGGGAGCTGTCTGCTGGGACTCCGACGACAAGGCCGTAGCTTTTGGGCGTCCTGCCTGCGCCGCGTTGGCTGTGGCCGTGCAAAAGGGGAAATCAACGCTTTCCCTGGGGTGCTCCGGAATGCGCACCTTCACAGCCGTTGGCGACGAAAAGCTGTTGATCTCGGTGCCTGGTGCTCAGATTGAGCCACTGGCGCAACGTTTAACAGGCGTCATCCAATCCAACAACATGATGCTGTCCTTCTACCGTCAGCATCGGGAGCAGTTCGCGACCTCGTAGGATCTCTCTTGCCTCTGGAGCAGAGTGTGCATTCCGGCATGTTCCGCGTCGGACCAGCAACATCGCTGGGCGGTTCTGCCGGCGCCCGCTACAAACGGGTAATTTTCGGGAGGAGTCACATGGCTGAGCGAATGGTGAACTGTATCAAGTTGCAGCGGGAGCTGCCTGGATTGGAGCGACCTCCCTTCAACGACGAGCTGGGGAAGAAGATCTACGAAAATGTCTCTCAAGAAGCGTGGCGGATGTTCAAGGAACATTTCAAGATGGTCATGAACGAGTATCGCCTGGCCCTCGGTACCGAGGAAGCGAATCAGATCTTTGAACGGCAAATTCAGGACTACTTCTTCGGCCCCGGAGCCGCCCTGCCTCCAGGATACGTGCCACCCAAAACAAAATGAAGCCGCTGTGCGCAATGCGGATGTCGAACTTCGCAGTTCCGGACTTCGCATGAAAGTCGTTCTGATCTCAACCTACGAGCTGGGGCGGCAGCCGTTCGGCTTGGCGTCCCCATCTGCCTGGCTGCAACGAGCCGGCGCGGAGGTAGTCTGCCTCGACCTCTCCGTCGAGGAACTGCAACGCGAGGCGCTTCGCCTGGCCGACCTCATCGCCTTTTATCTTCCGATGCACACTGCCACACGCAAAGCCGTCCAGATTTTGGAACAGGTGAAACGCATCAACCCGGCCGCGCCGGTGTGCTTCTATGGGCTCTACGCTCCGATGAACGTTGAATTCTTGCGCAGCCTCGGCGCTGATGCTGTGCTCGGCGGCGAGTTCGAAGAGGGGCTGGTGCGATGGATGCAACATTGGGCCGAAGTCACCGTGCAACGCTCGCAGGAGAAAGCCTCTCTCCTCAGCGGCGACCTCGCAAATTCTGAATCATTCCTCGCCGCTCGGAGAGCGGCTCCCACGTTTGCATCCGGCGCCGCTGCCTCGATCTCTCTGGCCAGGCAGCAGTTCATCCCTCCCGACCGAGCTTCTTTGCCGCCGCTGAAGCGCTACGCGCGGTTGAACCTTCCCAACGGGCAGCAGCGCATCGTGGGTTACACCGAAGCCAGCCGCGGCTGCAAGCACCTGTGCCGGCACTGCCCGGTTGTTCCAGTGTATCAGGGCCACTTTCGCATCGTGCAGCCCGGCATCGTTCTCGCCGACATCGCGACTCAAGTTGAGATGGGAGCCGAACATATCACCTTTGGCGACCCCGATTTCTTCAATGGTGTTGGCCACACGATACCTCTGGTTCAATCCGTCCACAGGAACTTTCCGAAGCTCAGCTACGATGTGACCATCAAGATTGAACATCTGCGCCAGCACTCCCGGCATCTGGAAACTCTTCGCGACACCGGCTGCCTGTTTGTAACCAGCGCTGTCGAATCCATTAACGACCGTGTGTTGCAACTCCTGGAAAAAGGTCACACGCGGCACGATTTTCTTGAGGCCTTGCAGCGACTGCGCGCCGTCGGCCTGCCTCTCAGCCCCACCTTCATCCCATTCACACCCTGGGCGACGCGCCAAACCTACGGAGAGCTGTTAGCCCTGCTGGAAGATGAGGATCTGGTGGAGCACGTGTCGCCGATCCAGCTCGCCATCAGGCTTCTGATTCCCGCGCAATCGCGGTTGCTCGAGCTCGAGGAAGTTCGGAGGCTCGCTGGCAGTTTTAACCCTGAGAGCCTCAGTTACAAATGGACTCATGCGGATCCGTGGATGGACGAGCTTCAAAGCAAAATAGTGCGCTTCGTGGCTGCCGCCGAATCTCGCAAGCTGCCCCGCCAGACCATTTTTGATGGCATTCGAGACATCGCCGGCCAGCCCGGAAGCGATGGACTTTCCGCGCGCAGCCGGCTGCCGCAGACAGCCGCCGCTGTCGTGGCAGCGCCCAAGGGAATGTGCGTGTCCGGACTGGACCCCCTCCAGCCTGCTGCCTCCACTCCGTCCCCGCCTCCGCCCGAGACATGCTCGCCGCGCGCCGCCATCCCTCATCTGACGGAGCCGTGGTACTGCTGCGCTGAGCCTGTTGAAGAGCCGGCGGCTCTGATCTGATTGCATGGGAAGGCGGGAATCATGTAACGCAGACCCCCTGCTTTCCAGGGAGGTCTGCGCCATTCGGCTGCGAGAAAACCGCAGCCTCAAGAAACACGGTGTGCGCTAGATGATTCTTCGTCAGTCGAGGCGCCGCAACGCGGCCTGAAAAGCTCCCATGAACACCGCATCAGCCCACCACGCCAAGCGCCTGATGCTTCTTTTCACCACAACCGGCTACAACGCCCAGGACTTCATTCTGGCCGCCAACAAGTTGGGGGTGGAGGTGGTTTTGGGCACAGATCGCTGCCGTGTGCTGGAAGATCCTTGGCGCGATGCGGCCATTCCTCTCCGCTTTGATACGCCGGCACGGACGGTCAAAGCGATTGTCGCCTACGCTCGCAAACAGCCGCTCGATGGCCTCATTCCCATCGGCGACAAACCCACGGTGGCTGCGGCTTTTGCCAGCAAGCTACTGGCGCTGCCCGCGAACGCCCCGCGGGCTGCAGAGGTCTGCCGCAACAAGTTTCATTCCAGGCGAGCCCTGAAGAAGGCCCAGGTGCCGGTTCCTTTCTTCACTTCCTATCACATTCGGCAGAATCCGCGGGCCATCGCCCCTGGCGTGCGCTATCCCTGCGTGCTCAAGCCGCTGTCTCTTTCAGCCAGTCAAGGCGTGATTCGCGCAAACAATCCAACTGAATTTGAATCCGCTTTCCAAAGAATCGGAGCGTTGCTGCAATCCCCTGCCCTGCAAGAGCGCCGGAATAAGAGTCACAAACACATTCTGGTCGAGGACTTCATTCCGGGCCGGGAAGTAGCAGTCGAAGGCATGCTGCGTCGTGGCAAACTGCAGGTGCTGGCCCTGTTCGATAAGCCGGACGCCCTCGACGGCCCTTTTTTCGAGGAGACACTTTACATCACTCCTTCAAGGCTGCCGCTGGCGGCTCAGCAGGCCATCGCGGCTTGCACCGAGGATGCCACCCGTGCCCTGGGCTTGTCTGAAGGACCCATCCATGCAGAGCTTCGCCTGAACGATGCAGGGCCTTGGATCCTGGAGGTTGCAGCCCGGTCTATTGGAGGGCTTTGCTCACGAACCCTGCGTTTCGGAACGGGTATGTCGCTCGAGGAACTGGTCATCCGCCATGCTTTGGAAATGGAGGAAGGCCCCGTGCTGCGGGAGAGCGCCGCTGCAGGTGTCATGATGATTCCCATCCCACAGAGCGGTCGGTTTCAGGCAGTGGCGGGAATTGACGACGCCCGGCAGATTCGAGGCATTGAGGAGGTTACGATTACCGCGAAGATCGGGCAGATGCTGACGTCCTTGCCGGAAGGTTCAAGCTATCTGGGGTTTATCTTCGCCCGAGGCAGTTCACCCGGGTTTGTCGAGAACGCGTTGCGAAAGGCGCATCAACAACTGGAATTCACAATCACACCAGAGTTGCCAGTGATTTGATGCTTGTGTGCCGCTGGGATGCGAACGCGGTGAATTGCTGTCTCGACTCTTCTCTCCGCGGTGCAACGTGGCAGAACCCGAAGTTTTCAACTTCTTCCCGGCTTCAGAAACCTCACCGGAGACAGCCGATGCCATTAGGTCCCACACGATCCGGGTTTGTTCCCGTTTTGCTGACTGTCGTCCTGAGCTTCTTTGTCCCTGCCTTGCGTTCGGCTCCGCGGCTGCCAAATTTCATCATCATTTTTGTCGACGACATGGGCTACGCAGACATCGGTCCCTACAGCTCGAAAACCAAGACGCCGAATCTGAACCGGCTGTCTCGAGAAGGTGTGCGCTTCACCGATTTCTATGTAGCCCAGCCGGTCTGCTCCGCTTCGCGCGCAGCGCTGCTCACCGGTTGCTATCCCAATCGCATCGGCATTCTCGGTGCCCTTAATCCTTTCTCGAAACAGGGCATTCACTCCAATGAGCGCACCATCGCGGCAGTGCTCAAAACACGCGGATACGCTACCGCCATTTACGGCAAGTGGCATCTGGGCTTTCAACCCCAGTTTCTTCCGACCCGGCACGGTTTCGACGAATACTTTGGCTTGCCATACTCCAACGACATGTGGCCCAAGCACCCGGCGGCCAGCAGGCCGTTTCCTCCGCTGCCTCTGATCGAAGGTGAACGGACAATTGAAACCGATCCTGACCAAAGCCAGCTCACCACCTGGTACACCGAGCGGGCCGTCAAGTTCATTGAGAAAAACAGAGACCGGCCGTTCTTTCTGTATGTGCCACACAACATGCCTCACGTGCCTCTGTATGTCTCCAGCAAGTTTGCCCGGCAAGCGAAGCATGGGCTGTACCGCGCCGTCGTCAGAGAACTCGACTGGTCGGTCGGAGAGATTCTGAAGACGCTGAAGAAGAACGGGCTGGATGAGGAGACCCTGGTCATTTTTGCTTCGGACAATGGCCCCTGGCTGCTCTACGGGAACCACGCGGGCTCGGCTGAGCCTTTGCGCGAGGGCAAAGCGACAACCTTCGATGGAGGCGTCCGCGTGCCCTGTATCATGCGCTGGCCGGGACGCATACCCCGCGGTAAGGTCATTCGTGAGATGGCGATGACTATGGATGTGCTGCCCACACTCGCAAAACTCGCGGGTGCCGAGGTTCCTGCGGACAGAGTCATCGACGGCAAAGACATCTGGCCGCTCATTTCCGGCCAGCCCGGCGCCAAGACTCCGCACGAGGCCTATTTCTACTATTGGGAAAGGCACCTGCAGGCCGTGCGCAGCGGCAAGTGGAAACTGCATCTGCCTCATTCCTATGTCAAGCCCGACCCGCCCGGGGCCGATGCGAGGCCGGGCAAATACTCCGAAAGGCAGATCGGGTTGGAGCTGTTCGATCTCGATAACGACATCGCCGAGAGGAAGAACATTGCCGATCTTCATCCCGATGTCGTCGCGCGGCTGCAAGCGCTGGCAGAGCAAAGTCGCGAGGATCTTGGCGACTCGCAGCTCAAGCGTGAAGGAAAGAACGTCAGGCCAGCAGGTCAGCTGGAGGAGTAGATCATGATGAGCTCCATTCGAGCACATGGGCTCGCAGTTGTCCTGCTCTTCGGGTGTCAATCCGGAGTTGCCGCCACCAGCCACTCCAAACCAAACTTCATCTTCATTCTCATCGACGATCTCGGCTGGGCAGACCTGGGCTGCTTTGGCAGCACGTTTTACAAGACTCCAAATCTCGACCGCCTCGCCAGTCTAGGTATGAAGTTCACAAACGGATACGCTGCCTGCCCAGTCTGTTCACCCACGCGCGCGAGCATCCTGACTGGAAAATATCCGGCCCGCCTGCACCTCACAGATTGGCTGCCAGGCCGTCCGGATCTCCCCGCGCAAAAATTGCTGCGCCCGCAATTCCTCCAGCAGCTGGCACTGAATGAAGTCACACTCGCGGAAGCGTTGAAGGCCGCAGGCTATGTTTCAGCCAGCATCGGGAAATGGCATCTGGGTGGCGAGGGCTTTCTGCCCCAGGATCAAGGATTCGATGTGAGCGTTGCCGGCAATCAGGCCGGCTCGCCCGCCAGCTTCTTCTTCCCCTACAAAAGCGCTCGCGGAAGCATTCCTGGGCTGGAAGAGGGAGAAGCAGGCGAGTATCTTACCGACCGTCTCACCGGCGAGGCATTAAAGTTCCTGGAGCGGAGCCGTTCCCGTCCATTCTTTCTCTACCTGCCGCATTACGCAGTCCACATCCCGCTTGCCGGGAAACCAGAGCTCGTTGACCGGTACAGCCGCGAGGCAAAGCCGGGCGCCGCGCAGAACAACGCCGTCTACGCCGCGATGATTCACAGCGTCGACGACAGCGTCGGAAGCATCCTGCAGAAGTTGGACGATTTGAGGATTGGAGATCGAACGGTCGTGCTCTTCATGTCGGACAACGGCGGGCTGAGCGTCAAGGAAGGCCCCAACACGCCTGCAACATCAAATGCACCGTTGCGCGACGGCAAAGGCTACCTCTACGAAGGGGGCATTCGGGAGCCCCTCATCATTCGCTGGCCCGGAGTTTCCAAGCCGGGCAGTGTTTGCGACGCTCCAGTGAGCAGTATCGACTTTTTCCCAACCCTGCTGGATATAGCGGGTGTGTCGGCAGCAGCCTCAAGCGTGGACGGCGTCAGCCTGGTTCCGCTGCTGAAGCAATCCGGCAAGTTACGCCGCAGCGCCATTTACTGGCACTATCCTCACTACAGCAATCAAGGCGGCAAGCCCGGGGCAGCCATCCGACAAGGCGACTTCAAGCTGATCGAGTTCTTCGAGGACAGCCATGTGGAGCTCTACAACCTGCGGACAGATATAGGAGAGCGCGTGAACCTTGCCAGCGGGATGCCCAAAAAGACGGCCGAGCTGCGCCACAAACTGAGCACCTGGCGCCGCTCCGTGGACGCCCAGATGATGACGCCTAATCCCGCCTGGCATCCGGATACGCCGTGACAGCTGGCTTCCCTTGTCATCGCCGAGCTGCCGGCGCCATGGCTCCGCCCTTCTTCTCTTCCCTTTTCTTGATCTCCTGAAAGAGTTCCAGCTCGCGTTGCGCATCCTGCTTGCGGCCCTGCTTCAGGTAAATGCGCCCCAGAAGATAGTGCGACTCCGCAAAGCCCGAATCAGCCTGTATCGAGCGCTGCAATGCCTCGAGGGACTGAGCGTCCTTGCCAAGCTTGTGCAGAGCCTTGCCCTGCACAAACATGACCTGAGCCGACTGCGGGTTCATCCGGTGGGCTTGATTGGCCAAACTCAAAGCCTCTTCATGCTGGTCTCTGTCAAGGAGGAACTTTGCCAGGTTCAGGCAGGGCCACTCGTTCTTGATTTCCTGCTGTTCCGTCAGCGCAATGGCTTTTCGGTAGGCGGCAACGGCCTCCTCGTCCTTGTGCTGCGCCTCTAACGCCAGGCCCAGGTTATCGTAGCCCTTGGAGGAAGCCGGGTCTAAGGCCACCGTCGAGCGAAACGCGCGCTCCGCCAGAGCAAACCGTTGCGCCGTGTAAAAGTAGCGGCCCAGGTGATAGTGCATCGTGGGGTCTTTCGGGGCCAGTTGCACTGCCTGTTCGAAAAAAGGCCGCGCCAGGTCCAGTCGATCCAGAACCACCCAATTCTGCCCTGACAACAGATAGACGTTTGCGTCTCCCTTGTTCAGGGCAAAACTACGCTCCAGCATCTTGAGGGACTCATTGAATTGTCGCTCGTTGAACAGAAGGCGCGCCTCCAAAAACCAGGTTTCGGAGTTCGCCCCGTGAGAAGCAACGGTATCCTTCAATCGCGCCCGTGCCAATTCAATCTTGCCTGCGTCGATTAACTTCCCAATCTCCTGAAGCTGCGCACCCACTGCACCCGCTGCCCCGCTGGAAACCGGCTCCTGGGCAGGGATGGCTACTGCTGAAAGGCACACGATTAGGGTCAGTGTCAGGCGAGACATAGTTGCACGGCAAAACCGTCTGGGTCCGAGGACTCGGAACTATTCTAAAGGAAGTTGGCAGGAAGCAGTGACTTTTGCAGGCGGGAAATTGCGATGCGAGCGCTGCCCGCGTTTGCTGTGCACCCATGCCTTTTGCCAAAGCATGTTACCCGCAGTGGCGGAAAAGGTTGGTGCTTGCTCCGTTCGCTCACCTTCTGCGGTGGTCCGTTGCTGCTGAATGGAACTTACGGCGGCTGGATTATCGATCATGATAGATTGAAGCCGCAGGGTCGATCTCGGCTGGCTTCTGCTGAACAGGATGCTGGCTAACTCGACTCGCAACACTGGGAACCTGTAGTTGCAGCGCGTAGTCAGCAGGGGGACAACTGGAGTCCTACGGGCCCGCGTGCGTCAGCAGGGGGCGACTAGAGTCTTGTCCAGGGAGTTTTTTGCAATCGGTTAGTCTGAGTGGAACCGACATGAAAGTTCGAATCGCAACCGCCGTCTTGAATTCTCTTCTTGGCCTTGCCCCCGTGGGGCTGAGCCAGGACCCGAACCAGACACGACCGCAACCCTCACCACGCGAGACTGTCTCGGCCGAATCCAGTAACGATTCCCACCCGAAAGCCCTTCTGAGAATCCAGATGGAGTTGCAGCAGATTGCGGAAGATATCAACACCGTCGCGGCCAGGATGTTGCAGGAGTCAAAGAATGACAGCGGTCAAACAGTCTCGCTAGCACCAAGGATCCATGAGTTGCTGAAAAATGATGATCCAGCGAGGCTCATCCGAGAGTTCTTTCGCTCCGCGCAAGATCGGCTGCGCTGGGAATCCTGCTTGAAGAGCGCGAAACTCTACAGGAATCTCGCTGCCGAGATCTTCGCTGCCCGCAGGACAGGAACACCCGAAAGCGTACAGGGCGGCCAATCGGCTCTGGGCCTTGAATTTGCCCAAACGGCCCAACTTTTCTTCCTGTCCAGGATGATCCCGGAGCTGGAACGTCAGTACGGAGAGTTTCAGTCGCAAGCAAAAGCAATTCCAGCTACAGAGCGTCCGGAACTCTGGCGCCGTCTGCGCGAAGCGCTGCGTCATGATGACCAGCTTTGGCTCGGGAAGCTGCGTGCGTTCTTATCCTCGGCTGGTGAATCCCCCTGTCAATTTGCCGTGAGAGTTCTTTCTCAAGCTCAGAAGACTTCGCCGTCAGCGGCGGCAACCATCGTGCAGGCTATGGCAATTCTTAGCCCCGCCGAGGATGTGTGGAAGCTGGCCGAGGTCCCGGGAATCAATCCTGATTTCCTCAGTGCCCTGGAATGCGAGAACCGAGCGATGAACCATGTTCCGGTGGCAGGTTCCCGGGCAGCAATTCTTCAAGCCTTCAGTTGCAGAACATCTGCTGATGGATCATCCGTTCAGGCCTTTACTGGATCAGGGACCCAACCGGCGCAATCGATTGAAACGCGTGGGAAGGCTCCTCTCTCCGGGGCCAATGAAGTCCCTCACAGCCCGGACATCTTCCGCTTACCCACCGGAAAGGAGCTCGAGCATCTTCAGAGTCAAAATCCAAAAGCAGGCAGAGACTCGACAGCGCCGGGTCAGCCGCCAGCCTTCGGGGTCTCCAACACGCCGGTCAAGCGACCGAAGATCCCTTCCTGGTGGATCCGATGTGCCTGTCCGGATGACCATCCCGACGCCGGCCTGGCCGTCGAGGGAATTCGATGGCACGCACCTGTGCTCCAATGCCCGAACCCGGAGCTGAGGCGTCTGGAGGTGAAATAGCCACCGGCACCCCCTTGATGGCAGGTCAGTGTCATCATCGCTGGGCAAGGTCATGTTTAAGATTTGAGGGCTGGCCCCCACCGCCGTAGACCCTCATCGCCGACCCTCAGCGCCCCGTCGACGGCATCGCCCCGTCATCGCCCCACCCCATCGACCTCCGTGAAAGAGGATGAATTTTCGAATCCATCCGACATAGGATTCCTCGGTGCGAATGCTGTAATGTTTCAGCCGGATGATCTGCCGGACCTGGTCCAACAGCTTCACCTTATCGGGAGGATT